>PPYF01000022.1_pt1 | contig 102562 bp, 110 predicted proteins | sample 1559871 | NCBI WGS metagenome assembly PPYF01 (sample SAMN08240021, study PRJNA423297) | Human gut metagenome, whole genome shotgun sequencing project.
TCTACTGTTGAACTAGATGTCAATGTAGCAACTGCTGATGGTAATTTAAGAATTGCTAATTCTTGTTCTTCTCCTCCACCAAGTAACTGCCACCTGTCTTCAGCGAAGTATCTCAGCTTCTTATGATCTATCCACAGCTGGTTTCTACTGGGAGGATTAGCGGACTCTATTATTGTGTTAAACCTTCTCATGTTCTTATACTGATACTACGCCTGCTGTTCTAAGAGCAGCTAATAGGCTATTTAACTTAGTTGTAATTGTTGCTGCATCAGCATCTGATGCTAGGTCAGCTATAGGAGCTGTTGCATTAATACCACCTCTGGTCTTTGTAGTAGCAGCTGGTAGTACATAAGCATTAGCATTATTAGCAATACTATCCAACTTAGACTTGTCACTCTGTGACATAAGTCCCGGAGTTGTTGTAGTAGCAAGGTCAGTAGTAGCAAGATTATCAGGTTTATCCTTAATATCATCCCATGATACTTCCTCACTTTCTCCTACAGGAGTCCATTTACCGTTAGTGAAGTATTTCATACTACCACCTGACAACCAAATAGCATTGGTTGCAGGGGGAGTAGATTGTTCTATAATCGTATTAAAGTGTCTCATAGTTATTTACTTGTTGTATTAGTTCTCTTTCTAAGGGCTGCTCTCTTGATTTCTGCATCTTCTGCATCCTTCTTCTTCTGGTGAGATAGTTTTTCCTTGTCTAGTTGTAACTTCTCATTGAATTCTCTAATCTTCTCTTCAAGATTAGCCTTAGCTTCAGCACTAAACTCATCAGGAGCAATACCGTCACCTTCAATATCAGTTGCTTTACTTTGAGCACCTATAAGTGCTACCTGTATCTTGGTCTGATTATCTCTGATATTCTGTGCATCCTTCTGTTCAAGTTCCATTCTCTTCTGTTCAATTTGCATTTCTGCTTGTTGTTGCTGAGCCTGTAACTGTTGCTGTTGAGCCTGAGCTTGTCTTTCTTGAATAGCCTTCTCATCTCTCTCAATAAGTCTTTGCTTTTCAGCTAGGCTACTTGAGGTATAGAGCTTAGTAATAGTAGAGAATGAAAGGGTCTGTGTTTGAAGAGCTGCCTGTGCAAGAGTATCAAGTTTTGATTGCAATTCTTGAGTACCATTACTATTATCAACTACAAGACCATAATCAGCTTCTGCAAATTCATCTCCATCAATATCCATAACTCTCATTGAGGTATCTGATAGTATGTACTGAAACTTCTTATTCCTGCCTTTAAGTGCAATCTTTGAAGTCTCCAAGAAGCATTCAAGTGCTCTCTTTTTAACATCATCATGTATTGTGAACATCCATTCAGTAATATGACTTGATTGTAAAGTAGCTCTTTCTACTCCACCTACAGTTTCTCTATTACTTATTTGTCCTTCTCTCTGTTTTGAGATACCTACTACTTCAGACATCTCCATCTTAATAAACTCAAGCAGATTTATAAGTTGTTGTATGTAGTTACCAACATTGGTCTCTATCATACCTCTGCTTGCATTATTAAGTCCTCCAGCAAGTTTTCCTGTAGATGCCCCTATTGTTCCTTCCTTAAAGCTATCTGTAATAGCAAGATGATTAACCTTAGCAAAGTAAACCCACTTTTCAATATCCCAGTCTCTAGGAACCTTAGCAAGGTCAAGTTCTAATATAGAACCCCAATTGTTAGCTATTGCCTTGTTAAGTCTATCATGAATAGCATCATATAAATAATTATATGACTTCATCATATCTACCATTGAGAATGGTCTGCTATCATTAAGATTATATATAGAACCTATAATACCAAAGTGGCATCTTGATGGATTACTTAATCTGTTATATTGAATAGGTCTTGGTCTCATATTAACAAAGATGCCATCTTTTGCATCTCCTATAAGAGTACCTTCCCAAGCCTCATTAATCCAGAATCTTTGTGCTTCTTCTCCATTATCCTCATCTATAATATAATTCTCTGGATAGAAGTCATATATCTCTTCTCCAGTTTCAGGGTCATAAGATTTAACCTTAAGGATAGCTTTCTTTGATTTCCAGAATAGTCTAAGAACCCTAATATTACCTGCTAAATCATAAGGCATAAGTGAGTTTGCTATTCCTTCACCACCAAATAGATTAGCAGGGTCAAAATAATAGTTACCATTTGATGTAGTTATTTCATCACTAACCATACTAGCATTAATGAATCCATATCTCTCATCTATGTTATCAGCACTATCAGTAGCACCTTGTCCAACAAAATCAGGCATATTTTCTATATACTCTATGTCTTTCTTAGTTAGAACATCATAGTATGTATCTATTATCCTACCCGGAGACCAATAGTCCTCAAGAATAATGATGTCAGCATCTTCAATTTTATTACTATATCCTGACTTGAATACCCTAATTTTCAATGGATTTATTCTCTCAATCACTGGTTCTCCACCTACAATATCACATTGGTAGATTTCCTCTCCACAAGTCATTGCATCCATAAATCCATTATTGAATATAAGAGGCATATTTAGCTCTTTTATATAATGATTTAAAAGCTGATTAGCTCTTACTTCCTTAAGGTCTTGCCATTCATAAGTATAATAATCATTAAGCTTCTCTAGTTTTTGGTTAAATTCCTCTTCTGAAATTGAATTATCCTGTATTATTTCCTGCACTCTTTGTAGGAGTTCAGCCTTCTTGTTATCCTCAATTTCTGAAATTGCAGTAGGATTAGTTACTACTACCTTAAAATCGAATACCCTTTTAGATTCTTCTCCTCTAAGAACATTAAGCTTACTATTAATTATAGGATAATGTTGTATGTTATCAGGAATATAACCTGCTTCTATATTATCTGGGTTAAGTACTAATTGCATATCATTTATATGCAACCTGCCATTAAGTAAATCATAGTTAATCTTCTTATGAATAACTGACTTCCTTACCAGACTATAGTTAAAAAAGGTTTTATTATTTGCCCATAACAGACACTGCTTTCTCCACTGCTTTGTTTTCTTAGAGAATGGAAGCATCTGTCTGGGAAAGTTTATGTTATCTGCCATAGTCCTCCATTATTAATTTGATACAAAAGTATATAAAACAGGTTACTAATACAATAGGATAATGAATTTACTAAGACTTTCATGCTATTTTACTAAATTTACTGTTTTCTTGAATCTTAAATCATAGTTCTTCTTGAAGAATTTATCGTTACTAAGGTCACTTTCATTATTGTGTTCAATAGCCTTTGAGACATCACCTCCTAAAGTAATCATCTTATCTTCCCTTAAAAGCATCAACATACCTAAGGATGAAACCCTATCAAAGTTACCATCAGGATTCCATTGAGCAAGTTCTTGAAGTAGAGCTTTAGACTTGATGAACATCAGATTAGGTACTGTTACTTCTTGTTCTTCCCCATCAACAACCTGTACAGTTACTACTGGTTTAAGCAGCCAGTTTCTTATAAGAGTTCTTGCATAAGCATTAATAGGAGTAGTAGCGTTAGTACCTTTACTATTATGTGTGGTAATAAAGTCACCTACCAAATAGCATGAGTCTAAAGCATCTACTGTAACACATTTAGCCATTTCCTCTCCAACATATTCTATATTAACTATGGCAGTTTTATATACTCTTGTTTTAGTAATGGATTGTTTACAGGCTTTTCTAGGAAGTTTAAATAGTACTATATTAGTATAGAATATCACCTTATAAACATTACCATATTCATTAGTGTGTACTTGCTTATTACAGTTAATACCTAAACTTCTTGCCACCTCAATTATATCACTACATAGTTGTTCTGACACTGTAACATATTCAGGATTGCCACCATAACCTACATGACCATCAGTATCCAATAATCCTTGCAGTAATTCCAACCTAACTTCTCTACTATTATATTTATAGTCTATTGGTATAAATTTAGTATGAGATTTACTATCTTGTAGTCCATATTCTATTAGAATTTTGCCTATATTAGGTACTAGCCATCTATGGTGCCTATCATCCACTGTTTTATAGTTAAAGGGTATATTATTTTTATACTCATTCATATCACTAATACTTGAAGTAAAGTATGCTTGATGATACCTTGAATTAGTAAAACATCCATCTCCAAGCATTATACCCATAAAATATGGAGGTAATTTAACCTTAATACTGTTAAAATCAGCTCCTTTATTACTAGGGATATAATACTTATATTCTCTATATTTACCTTTATCCCTATAGTAATTACTTATCAGTTGAGATGTTGTTAAGGTCTTATTATAACCATTCCAGTCAATTACATTCCATAGGTGATTACCTGATGCTCTTACTTTTCTCCCATCTTTAAGAGTAATCTTATAAATAGAAGTTGAAGAGTTAAAAGGTATATCTATAACCTTAGTAACCTTTCCATTAGTTCCATATAGATAATCTCCAATACTAATATCCTCCCATCTCTTTATACCTTGTGGTGTATATACTTTTTCAGAATAAGGGTGAGCCTTATTGCCATATAATTGCCCTTTAACCATATCTTTATCCTTAAGGAACTCCAATACATCTGTAAGAAGATACAGGCAATTCATCTTTGAGAAATAGGCAAATAATCCCTTCTTGTTATTCTCATAATTCATCCTTGCATTATAGAATAAGCACATTCTTCTGGATGTTTCATAATAATCATCAGCAAACATTGGTCTGCCTGTATATTCTGCAACAATCTTGTCAGTCCACAAGTCAAGTATGAAAGTAGAGCCTAAAGACATTGTCTCTGCACTATCATCATCATAAGGGTCTTGAGATGCAATATATCTACCATTGAATGGTTTACCATCCCTGTCAAGTTCAGGCATCTTGAATATCTCAACAGCTCCTTCAAGTTTATTATCTTTGTGTGGGAAATGTCTTATGGGCTGTGCACTGGTAGGCTTAAATTCTACTTTACCATCTTTCTTTAGTTCAAGTTCACCAACATATATATCATCATACTCATTAGGATTACCATCTATCTGATGTATTCTATCCATGATAGTAGCTACTGGGAATAAGGTACTATCTCTTCTCATGATAGCCTCTTGAAGTGTAATAGGATTCTCTGCCTTAGTTCTTGTTAAAGCCATTGAATCTGTTGTGTTATACTTGACAAGATACCTATCATAACATAGTTCAAGTAGTGCCTTGGTTACATCAGATACTCCATCATGGTTATAGCATCCTTTCCTATTCACATAGGCACCAAAGAAGAAGATAGTGTTATTCTTACCTTGTGCTGACCTGTCATACACATTAGGTATGGCATATATATTAAAGCCTAAAGGATTGTAGATAATTTCATTAGCACCAGCAAAGTCTGCACCTTCAGAACCACCTGTACCAATAAGAATCATCTGCCCAAAGACAATATTACCTTCCTGTACTGAAGGAAGAATAACCCTATATGTATCTGTTACCTTGGGGAAATTACCAAACTCTTCAATTATTATTCTTGAGGACCTCTTACCCCTTAACTTATCAGGGTCATCCTTAGATGAAACACCTATAATCTCATTAAGTGTACCTCTCTGTGTACCTGTATCAAGGTCTACATAACCCATTTTCCATTGCATATCCTGCAAGGAAGACCTAAGTCTCTTTGAAGGAAATTCTGTGTTTTGAGCTATATAGTCTATCATCTCTACAAACTTATTCAAAGTACCATCTTTAACTAAGTACTCCTTTTGGTATGCAGTAACCATTGCCCTAACTGACTTACTGGTATCTTCATTCTCTCCAAGTATGAATAACTTAGCAAGAATTGAGGCTACAAAGTACGACTTCGAAGCCCCTCTTTTTGCAATTTCAGCACAGTGATGTCCTAGATTTCTTGCTTGTTCTATATAATTAGACCTCCACCATATTCCTTCCCAGAACTCTGGAGTATCAACAATTCTATCTGCAATCTTAGTACCTTTTCTAATCTTAGATTGAATGATAGGACAATAATTCAAATAGAAATACATATCTCCAGTTACCCATGCTCCATCAGATTCCCTGACATAACCATACCATATTCTTCTGATTTCTTCCCTAATCCATTTGCCAAACTCACTGTTTGGGTTAGCATTAGGTCTTAAGTTAGTCATTTTACCATGTTCTTTATAGAACAGAGCAACAGGTCTAAAGTAATCAGTATCCTCAATTATTGGTGGATTAGTTAAATCTACTATAATTCTACCCTTTTCATCCCTAGGACAGTCCTTAGCTAGAGGTCTATTAGGACTAATAAGATGTTGAATTAAAGGAACTGAATTGATAGCATCCATTACTTCGTCAACAACTTCACTAGGGAATGAATCAAGAAGCTCCTTAGTAATAGGAGTCTGATATTTATTTACTGGTATCATACTTCCACTTGTATCCATATGCTGTTCCTCCATTTCTACATACTTTAGATATAAAAGATTTATCTCCACCAATGTTTCTAGCAGCGTCAGTGGTTGAATCCCATATCATTACTATGTTGTTATTTATATCTAATTGAATTGTTCTCTTACAGAACATAGGTATATTTTTAGGAACTCTTCCTTTTAATGCCTCACTTATTTTCAATTTATGATTAAATGATAGAGGTGAAAGTTTAATTCCTAATTTACTTTCTCTAATCTTCTTTCTAGTATGTTCTGATACATACTTCCCTTTGTTAAATGCTCCTATTTTGAGTCTTGCAGACTTAGACATTAAGTGTCCCTTAGTACTTGTTCCTCCTTCAGTTATATTATAGCTAATACCTAATTCTTTATATTCTTTGATTAATTCCACCTCTACCTTACACGCTATGTTTCTATCTAAGTTATTGTATAATATAACATGATGAAATCCATCCCATTTATACTTATCTATAGCTCTTTTAAATAATGTACATCCTATATAGTTATATCCAGCACCCCATCTTTTAGATGGATTCATTCCTGTTATACCTATATAAACCTTGCCATTATATTTATTTATATGAGCATAGACACTATACTTATTTAGCTCCATAAACCAAACTTACATAATCATTACCTGACACAAAGTCAAGCATTGTCTTAGTTAATTCAGTACAAGCTTCCTTGTGAGCAATAGCAATCTCCTTGTCACTTATCATTCTAGCTACTTTGTTGACCTGAAGTGCTCTAAGCTTATTGGAACCATTCACATACCATACAATAAGACTTAACTTCTTATAAGCCTTGAAACTTTCATCAGGTAACAGGCTCTTTTGTAGTACAAACTGTCCACCTACTTTACCTGCTAATTTCTCATGAAATTGATTTAATGCTTCTACTATATCTACTGCTTCCATAATTAATTTATATCTAATCCATCTTCAAATAACTTCTTCTCCTGTATACCTCTAGCCCTTGAGTTCTCCTCAATTTCCTTAGCAAGGTCTCTTTCTGCTTTCCTATTGGCAGCAGCTAAATCAGGTACAAGTTTAATAGTAGCTGTTACCTGATTAATGGGATAAATAGGCTTACCTTTATCATCAACTTGTGTAAGGTCTACATTCCTAAGAAACTCCCTAATCTTATCAATAGCAACTCTATTATCCTGCAATAGAAGATAGGATGTAGTTATTACATGTTGCTTATATATCTCTATTAGCTCATTTAGCTTCTTATCAGGTTTAAAGTCTTTACCTAAACCTTCTTGTTCTATAACAGCTTTAGCTCTTTCAGCTTCATCAGTTAGATAACCGTAAGTACTTTCAGGGTCATACATGAAGTACATATAGCTTATCTGTCTAAGGAAGTTTTCCTTAGTAGCTGTTCTATCAGCATTAAGAAGCTGTCTTGCTTGTCTTATAAGTAATAGCTCATCTGCTATTACTATCTGGTAGTTCTCATATTTTATAAGTTTCATAGTTCATAAAAGAAAAACCCCACCTGCTTAATGCAGGCAGGGTCTATTTTAGTTTAACTCTATTTTTGGTGACTCTGGCATAACCAGAGTAGGATTTTCATCAAATTCCTCAATCTCTGCTACAAACTTAATGTCGTTATCAAAGATATATAGATGGGGAACATTGTCAATTTCAATTATATCAAACTTGTATCCTATTACGGGATTATCCTTAATAGTACCATCTTGTAGAGTACCTTCCTTATGCTTCATAACAGCATATCTTTTAGGATTAATGTATACTACATCTCCTACTTCTACACCTTTCACTTGTGGTCCTACAGCTACTACTGTCTGATATTCTTTTACAGTATCACTAATACTAGTATCTATTATAGTAGTACCTTTTAAATACTCAGTTCCATATTTGTTCATGGTGGTAATTACACCATTAAACAGAGGTTTGACTTTCTTTATTGTTGTTATCATTTGCTCTTAATTTCTGTATGTGATGATAATGTTTCTTCATACCTACATATCTATCGTAGGTACAGCTCATCTTTCCTATTGATGGAATATTAAAATTAGTTCTTAACTTCTTAAATTGTTCTTCAGTCAAGTCTTCCTTCAAAGGCAAGCTTTGAATAGTAGTCCTAATAAACTCCCAATAGGATTCATAGGCTCTCTTAACTACCTCAAGAGGTAAATTCAATTCAGCAGATATTTGTTTGATTGCATCTTGATAGGTCATGAGAAATCAAATAACAGCATTAACTTGAATGAATTATTTTCTTCTATAATATTAGGTATGTACCTAGGGTTAATCTTTCCATCAATTATTACCCTGTTCTTCTTTAACTTACCTAAGATTACCTGAAGGTAAGGAAGAGTTATACCACACTCTTCCATTACTTTTCTCTTAGTATCATCTCCCATTGTTACTTTGTCCAGTATCTCATTATCAGATATAACTTTGCTAAGTTCATATCTATATTTTACCAGAGAGGTAATCACATCCATCTCTCTTTCAGTAAGATGATGAAAAGGTTGTAGGAACTCAAACCAATACCTAAAGAATTTACTATCTAGCTTGCAAGGAATTCTAACTACGTTATTAATTCCTTTGCTCATAATTCTATTCTTTATCAGTTGTTTCTTCAGGAACTTCAGGCTTAGCCATCATTTCCATATATTCTCTACCCGATTTTACTTTAAATTCCTCAGATAAATAAGGAGAAGTACTATGGATAATATCCCATAAGTAATCCAGTCTCTTAAAGAAGTTAGCCATATCAAGCTCTTGAACTTGTTTCCTAAGTTCTTGATTCTGAGCTGATAATTGAATAGCTACATTTCTCAATTGACCATAATCCATTTCTTGATTACATCCTTTACTATCACATGCAGTATGTTGTGCATTAGCATCAACTTTCATTTCTTTTTCCATTGCCTTTATTTGTTTAAATAACTACCACCATACTTCTGTCCATACATCTTCTCCCAATCAAAGATATTGGCACTCTCTATTTCAGTACTACCACACTTATCACAATATTCAGTACCATCTTCTGTCCTTATGGCAAGTGACAAGCATCTCTTACAGTAAACTACTGGTTCATTGTTATACTCATTATGCTGAGTATCTTGCTCTAACTTGTCCATAAATTCTTTCTCTTAGAATTTGTTCTTCCCTACCTGCTGTTCTCTTTCTATTATTGAAAGGTCTCTTAGGTACTATTGTTCCCCAAGAGGTTACATGACCCCTACTTTGTGCTCTCCTTACACTCTTGAATACTTTGACAGCTTCATAAGATGCAAGGTTAATTGTTCTGCCCACATTGTATTTAGGCTCTGCCTTTACTGTTGCTCTAATAATTTTCTCTTCCATATTGCCAAATTATTTGTAATAAATCAGATATATTTGCCCTGCTATGTGGAACAACTGTACTATATCTTCCTTTTGAACTCCAAGTTCATTTGCTTGATTGACTACACTCCTCATGGTTACACCAGTGATTAGTAGCATCATTTTGTTTTCTCCCTTCATATTTTCTTCTATTAGTGTTGCGGGGGTGGGTACCGACCCCACTTAATTAGCTTATGAGACTAATTGGATTACCTAATCTCCCCACAATTTATATTTTATATATAACTGAAAGTTTTCCCTTTCAGTATCCTATATATTGTATGTTTACTTACACCAAATAATTTAGCTATTTCAATGCCTTTCATTGAGGTGCTTAACTCTCTAATCTTTCTCACTTCTTTCTCACTTAACTTACATAAAGTATGTAATCCATTCCTAGTTCTATCTTGGTGAATTACTTTCATCTTAGTAACAGGATGTCTAGCAGCACCAATGTTACATCTCAAATGAGAGAATGCTATATTATCCAAACTAAAGAATAGCTCTTTAGGGTTATCAGAGTCTAGATATGGAACTTTATGTTCTATAGATAGTTCATCTTCATTTTCAATGACTCTACCGCATTGGTAGCATATATTCTTACCAGTTTCCTTTAAGAGACTAAATAGTATACTTTTTCTAAGTTTAGCACTTGCTGTACCTAAAGGCATTCCAAGTTGCTCTTGTTTCTTCTTTAAACTATTATCCATAACTTTATCCCTCGATAGTTGTTATAATTGAGTAGATAATTAGACTTGAACTAACCCCTTGACATTGGCAATGTCATATGCTAACCACTAACACCATATCTACATTTGAGTGGATTTGGATTGTAGTACCACTCATTTCCAGTTTACCCTTTGCTGGAACTCTCCTTCATGCCTCTATCTTAATATAGCTCTTTTTCATTTAGCCTCCGCAGGACTAGTGGGTGGCAGCTCACCAAATAGACTCTATAAGCCAAGGAGTGTTAGCCTCACTGAATAGAGTGACAGCTACTAACTTGTTGAGGAAAGGCACAGAATCGAACTGTGATTTCATGATTACAAATCAAGTGTAATAACCATTATACTACCAATCCATTAGCTGGTGACTCAGAAGGGACTCGAACCCTTACTTTACACTGTTTAAGAGTGTTGTGTCTTCACCAGTTGCACCACTGAGCCATTATTCAGTTAGCCTAAACCTATAGATATAAATCACTATATTATTGATAAAAGTCTCTGTTTCAGACTTAATACCAGCATACATAGCACTTGTTGGTAAACTGTTGTAGAACTCTATGGTCTTATTCTTAATGTATTCCATTAACTCTGCTGTTGATGAAGCATTAAAAGCTATACCATGTACTGTATTAAAGTCGAAGGAAATACCTGTAATACCAGTAGCAGTTTCTGCCACAGTATCTTGGAAATCTCCAACTACTTCTACAAAGTCATCAAGGTATAAGTGTGCTCCTCTCTTGTCCCTATTAGGTAACTTGAGTGATGCCCAATGTACATTCTTTATTTGTGTTTTAATACCTTCAAGTACATTCACAAAATGCAAGAAAATATTAAACTCATTACTTGTTGGGGCTACTACATTTACATCATCTAATGGTGTCAGCAAACCCCCTCTTAAAAAAGGTTCCATGTTGTCATTATTATTATGTTTGCAAAGGTATGTATAATAGCTGAACTATGCAAACTTATTCAAATAAAATATGTTAATTGTACCCTCTATAGGAGTCGAACCTATAATATCTGGAGCCTAAATCCAGTGCGTCTTAACCATTCCGCCAAGAGGGCAATTAGTGAGTACTTAAGGGCTCGAACCTCATTAGCTGGATTTTCAGTCCAGTGCATACACCATGTCTGCCAAATACTCATTAAAATGTTGAAGTAGAGGGAATCGAACCCCCAGTCCCATAGGGAAAAGATTTACAGTCTTTGCGGCTGCCAATTACCGGTTATACTTCAATATGTTGCCCCACTGGGACTCGAACCCAGAACCCACTGGTTAAAAGCCAGTTACATCTATCCTATTGAGCTATAGGGCAATAAACCTTCCAAGGTTAGTGTGTTCCCACAAGGACTTGAACCTTGAACCTTCTCCTTAAGAGGGAGTAGCTATATACCACTTAAGCTTCATCCCCTTATGTTGCTCCTATTAGAATCGAACTAATGACCTTCACTGTGTAAGAGTGCTATTCTCAACCACTGAACTAAGGAGCAATGTGCCAGTATTAAGGTTACTGGCAACCTGTCTAAAACATTATGAAAACATGAAAACAAAGTGGATACATGTGGGACTTGAACCCCAATTCCATCTTGCAAGGATGGTGTGTTAGCCATTTACACTACATGACCCATTAAGTATAGGTACTAGGACTCGAACCTAGGACAACTGGCTCCCAAAGCCAGCATTCTACCTACTGAATTACACCTATATTATGCGGAGAGCTATGTACTTGAAACATATACCAATTACTGGTACAATCTGCTTAGCAGGCAGTCCCTAAGACCTCTTAGGTTAACTCTCCAATTTGACATATAACCCACAATGACATTCATCCTTTTCTCTGTAATCACTACATGGACAATGTTTGTCTTCTCCTTCATTATGGCAAGGACATTCACCACCATTAATCTCACATCTCTTAAGGATAGCATTCACTACCTTATCATTAGGATTTAATATCCAACCTTCTTTTCTTAGTATCTGTATCATAGAGGAAGCATGAGGTCCCGACCCCCAGTCACTTTTTACATGACCAATCTGTTTTCAAGACAGTTCCCACACCTTGTGAGTTATACTTCCATTTGCCTAATTGACGCTTCAACTAGGACTTTAGGTGTCGCAGTCTATGAGGGAATTGAACCCTAATCTCTGGATTGACAGTCCAGCACATTAACCACTATGCTACATAGACTAAATTTGTAATGGGTAGGGGATTTGAACCCCTCTCTGCAAGGTTGAAAACCTTGTGTACTAACCACTATACTAACCCACCATATTATGTATTTCCCTATGACAATTTGCACATACACATATCTCTTTATCTAATTCCTCTTTAACTGAATCCCAGCTTCTTACTCTTAACTTTCCCCATTCAAACTCTTTCTCCTCTGGATTTATATGATGAAAGTCAAATATAGCACCATTAGTACCATCATACTCTGCACCACATACTGCACATTTGCCACCCTTATACAATATAGCTTTGACCTTTCTTTGAGTCCATCTTCTCTTCTGATTCTCATATAAATCATACTTATTCTTATATCCCATATCTATCTAATTCTTGTAGATAGGAAGAGACTCGAACTCTTATAATACAGTTTAGAAGACTGTTGTATTATCCATTATACTACCTATCCAGATTGTTACCCCTACCAGACTTGAACTGAGACTATGACATCCAAAATGTCATGTGCTAACCAATTACACCAAGGGGCAATAAACTTATCAACTGAATGATGCTGCAAAGGTAAGTAAAATAATTGAGATATGTAAATCTTTCCTTATTTAAATGATATATTTAACACATACTAACTCTTCACATGATTCAATGTTGACCTTAAGTGATTAAGGTCTTTAATGTTGGTAGGAGAATAACCACCTAACTTGTTAGCCCATTTCTCTGTGTAGAATGAGAAGTAGTCATACTCTTTGCCCATAAAAGTAATCAGTCTGTCATACAAGTTATTCAGCAATGAAGGTACTACTATAATAGGTATATATAAAGGACCCAGTATCTCTGATTGTCTGCAATGACCTAACTCATGGTCCATTACTCTTTCATTACTAAAAGGAGTAAGGAACATGTAATCACCTAATGCAAATGAGGACAATGCTGCCTTACATACAATGATGTAATTATCCCTATACTTACCCCCATAGTATGACCAGTGCCCTAATATGTTATAAAGCAAGAGTGCTATTAAGTTCTGTGGAAGTTGCCATAGCCACAGTGCTATCCTTTTAATCAAATCCTTCATGTTCTTGTTTCTTAGATATAGTTTTTCCCTAGCTGGTTTTGATGCCAGTTGTAAGATTTACCTTACCAGTTAAACATACACTTCACTTGCCCCGTTCTTGGAATACCCCTATAGTATGATTTACCTGTGCCTTTTCCCATGTAAGTAGGCTCACACAAACAAGCTTATAATATGTCAATTTTTAGTAGTATTGGGGACACCTCATCCTTATGTAATTAGGACTACTACCCAACTTCTGCTCTGCTACTACTTTAACCCTCACAGAGGTGACACAGACTTACACTCTGTGCTACTGGGGGCAAAGATAAGTAAAATAAATGAGACTACCAAATGTTTAGTAAAGTTTAACTTATGAATGATGTATCCATTATTATTTTAAATTTTTTTTTAATTTTGAAGTGGTTGTATTTACATGAGTGAGATATAAGTCACCCTTACTCCTCCCCCTTACCTTAGCCTTGGGATATTCCCCCGGCACAATTATAAAACTATTAAAACCATGATTGATTTCAGTAAGTACGTTGCTCAAAGCAACACAAATTCCAATTTCCTTAACACTGTAACAGTTGAAGAAGTTAAGGCTTCTCAAGGTAACCAACCTTTGCGAGTTATTCCTTCCCCTAATAAACAGGGCAAGTTCTTCTTTGCATGTGGCAACATTGTTGGCTATGTGGCTGACAAGTTGGCTGCTAAAATGGTAGCTAAGCAGCCATTTGATACTGTGGTTGTATCTGAAGTCAGAACCAAGGAAGGCAAGACATTGTTGACATTGCATGAGCAAGGGATTAACAGTAATGTGATTGCTGCATTCTAGGAGTATGAGGGAAGGGGCTTATGTCCCTTCCTACCTTTTTTGCTCCTCACAGTTGAAGTACTACTCACTAAGAATACACTAGATAATAACATTATTTACCCTTTAGTATTTACTCCAATGTACCACTTAGGCAGACAATTGATGAACAATAGTAGTCATTTGTCATTGAACACAAGCCATTAAATTGTGTTAAACAAGAACTAGTATACCAATAAAATAAGATAATAAAGGCATTGTTTCAGCTTAGTATGTACAAATAGTGGTTGACAATAGTATCAAGCTATCCGAAAAATATACAGTAGTTTCAGGTGTGTTAAATACATAAGATGTATGAGGTGAACCTGCTATTGTATCATAAAGTAGAAAGTAGCCATGTGCTAATTTGGTTGAGAAGATACCTGATGTTCATATAGTATATCAACATTGGCTTTTATTATGCAACAAGATTACAGGCTAGACTAATTAGCTCAATGGTAGAGCAGCAGCATTTTGGCTGTGTGTTAGAGGTTCGAGTCCTCTATTAGTCTCACATTAACCCTTTAATACATTAAACCAATATGAATAAAAGAAAACTCAAGAAAACCATAAAGAATAGTAATGGTTTCTTAACTATCATCTGCAAAGACTATATGGTATTTGCAATAAATGAAAGTGATATAATCACATTCACTAAAGATGGAGTTGAAATATCAAGGTATAATATACCTTATGCTTTCATTCCTTATAGACTAATCAAAAAGACTATAATAGAATGAGAAAGAGATTAAACAGAGTAGCTGTTGCTAGTAGCAGCAACTACTCATCATCAAGAAGAGCACATATTGATTACTTAACAGAGCAACATAACAACAATAGTGTTGCATTGATGGCTATATCATCTACACCTGTAGTAATTGATGACTTACAACAATTTGAGTTACACATACAACAAGAGATTAAATCCTTTAGAGAAAGGAGACAAGCATGAAAACTATGAAGGATTTCAAGCAAGAACATCTCATTAAAGAGTATGCTAAACTCAAAGGATTACTCAAAGGCAAATTAAGTAAATAATCATATTAATCACAATCAAATGGAAAGAATATACATACTTAGTCATATCTATACTTCAGAGAATAATGCATCATTTAAGAATACTAATCTATCAGAGATGTATCCATATTCTGCTGGTACTGAAGAGGCAGTATACAAAGAACTCAACAGAATAATTGAGGATGCAAAGTCTGAAGGACGTAGTGTAGAAGAAATAACATCACAAGAGGTGCACAAGGGGAGCTATTTTGATAGAGTAATCAAAATACAGCAAAAACTAGGTGGACCTACCATCATTGGTATATCATCTGTGTGGAAATTAAATTAACAACATACTAACAGGAGCATTATCATAGTTAAAATTGAAGTATAACCTTGATTGATAATCAGCACATCATTGCTCCTGTTAGTTCTTTAAACCCAATAACAAATGAAAGCAATAAGATTAATGTTATGGTTATCACTGATAGGTGTTGCCATGATGACAACAATAGTATCATGCAAGGTTCAATCACAGCAAGAAGACAAACAAGATAGTTTAGTATGGGAGAGTGCATCATTCTTCCCATACTATATTATCACAATGAAAGAGTCACACAACAGTCTTGGTGAATCTTGCTACTGGCTCATTTATGATGACCTTGATGCAGGTTTTGACAATGAAGTTGTATCAATGGATGAAGAAACATATCATATAATACATGATATGTGGAGAACATTCATGAGGTACAATAAATATACTAATGACTTATTAAGAATGCCTGACCTTCTAAGGATGATGGAGGATTATGAACCAATCATCTATAACAACAATGGTACAGCAGTCCTATTATTAAGTGATAAAGATTGAATTATGTGGTTAATATTAAGGGGATAGGATAGACAGTATGTGAATATAGTCTATCCTTATATTTATTAACTAATTTAAAACATATATATAATGGAAACAAGAATAGTTAAAGTATCCATTGAGCAAGCAAGATGCTGGTTCAATGGTAATAACAAAGCGCTGAAAGAACTGGCATTGACAGTATATTCAGAGCAAGAGTTAACACTCTCTTATGAGTCTATTAAGTTGCAGTTAGGTGATAACAATCTCACTACTACTTGTGTTACAGTTCCTTATGAAGAGCATGACAAGTTTGATGTTAATGCCAAATTATGTTTAATGGCTAAATACTTCAATGGGGATTGGAAGAGAACTTCATATAACAAAGGCTACTTCATTGGTCAATCAAAACAAGGATTTACCACAAGTAGAGACATGGGTAACAGTCTTGGCATCTGTGTATATGAGACTGTAGTATATGCAGGTATTGTGTACTTCAAGGATGAAGAAAGTGCTATCAAGGCATTCAAGATGTTGACAGAGCTTGATAAAGAGATTCTTTTCGGTTAAACATAATATAAAGAACTTGTATTTTAATGGTTTTAAGTAGCATAGTCTGCGAAGATAGTGCTACTAAATGCTTCCATAGTTCAAGGGATAGAACCACTGAGTCCTAATCAGAAGATATGTGTTCGAGTCACATTGGAAGTACTATTATTAATCCTTTAATATATTAATCATCATGACTAGAAACAAATTTACATCAGAGGAAGATAATCTGATTGTTGACAGAATCAGAAGAAATCCTTATAATCTTAAAGCAAGATTTGAGGAAATAGCTGAAGAATTAGGTACACATCCTGCTGTATCTATTCAAAAGAGGTATTACAGACATCTCAAAGGAGTATGCTTTGTATCTATTGGGTCTGATTCTCACTTGGTTAATAGAAAGATAACCAGAGGTGGAGCTAGAGCTACTAAAACTAATCCTATTCCTAACAAGGAATCTAAGTGGAAGAGGATAATCAGAATCATATTCAATATAGAATAAATTCAATGACAAGAGATGAGTATATCAAAGCAATAAGACTGTGTGCCTATGGTCACCATAAGGTGAGACAGAATAAATATGGAGTATGTTGGTGTGTAAGATGTGGTTATCTATTCAGAAATCTATCATACACACCACTTACTGATGAGGATAAAGTGCTGGTAAATGGTATACCTAATACATCCACAGTAACTATGGATATTGAAGGAACAATACCTAAGGCATTTGGAAGAAGAACTATTGAAATCATATAATTATGAAAGTATTACAGAAAAGAAAAGGAGTTATGTTCATGCTGATAGCTGAATGCAAAGGTAGCAAACTTAAAATGTGGAAATAATGTGTGATGAGAAACTCAATTTAGCGAAGCTACTAAGTAGCTGTCCTAAAGGTACAAAGTTATGGAGTCCATTATTTGGAGAAGTGACTTTTGAATTTGTGGAGAAAAGGAATGTTGGAGCACCTATAGTCTTAACATCTCCTGATGGTTCATCATGCAGATTCGGTGAAGATGGTACATACTATCAGGGATACGAGGATGCTGAATGTCTGTTATTTCCTTCTAAGAACTGTAGAGACTGGAGTAAATTTGAGCTATTTAAAGATGGGGACATTGTAGTTAGTTATGATGTAAGACCTTTCATACTCAAAGGTAGTACAGATGGTAAATTCCCTTTAGCTTATGGTGGAGTAAATAGCAGGTGTGAATTTATACCATCAGTTTCAATTGGAGAAAGAGCATGGTGTAGTGGAATATTAAGAAAGGCAACTCCACAAGAAGTAGATGATATGATGACCAAGATGAAAGAGGCTGGTTACATATGGGATGCTGACCAAAAGGTATTGAAGAAAGATTTGCCTGTTGATACGCTAGTTGCTGTCTGTGATACCAGTAATTCAGATGTTTACTTTCACTCAATGGCTATTAGAAGATATGCAGGTGAGCATAAATGCTTCAATAACAATGGTGGAAGTAAAAGCTCTAGTTCCTCAACATGGTGGAGACATATAATTCCATTGGACAAATTAACTGTGAATAAGGAAGGAATTGTTGAACTTGATAAGGTAACCGATTATGGAACTCATAACTATTATGCTTGAGTTTATCCTGCTAGGAATAACAGGTGGACTATTAGGTGTATTCTACAGGAATTGCCTTAAGCCAAGAGGCATGATATTCAACTGGTTGTACTATGGAATACTCAAACCTTGGGCTGAATATTATGAGGATATGGAAGAAAGAGGTTACATTATTGAGAAATCATTTGGTAGAAGCCTCTTAGCATTCATTGCATATCCTTTAGGTTATTGTATCTATTGTAGTACTACATGGATTACATTCTTCTTGTGTGCTATATGCTTGTCAAGTTGGGAGTCATTACCTAATTGGCAAACTATAGTAATTGGTACATTGTTAGCCACAGGTGTGCAACATCTTATCATAGTATGTTCATGTAGGTGGATTATATCTAATCATCCAGACCATTTATAATATGGAAAAGAAACCAGAAGATGCTATGCTCACAGCAACATGTATGCTTATATGTGCTGTGGTTATAATATGTGTATTTGTTTATTTAACTGCTCTTGTAATTTCAAAGATATAGTATGGAAGAAGAAAAACCCGGCTGTGCAATAGCAGTAGCTTTTGTTATCATCATTCTCATGATAATTACCTGTCTTGTTGAATGTGGGAGACAGTTATTAAATTAGGTTAAAGTCATTCATTTGTTTGCATATATCAGATGAATGACTTACCTTTGCATTGTTAAATTTTAAAAGATAAAAGAACTATGAGTAAGTTAAATCCGTCACTTAAGCCTACACCTAAAGTTGTAGATGAAAGATTGGCTGGTGGTTCAGGTTCATTTGCTGCAAGACAGTCAAACATTGCATTACTTAGGAGAGCTGTATTGGCTAACCTGTTATGGGAAGATGTAGCATATGTTGATGGTGCCAGAGTAGCAGAAGAAATCAAGAGATTGATACCATTATGTAATGCTCAAGATGTGTATAACATAGCACTTGAAGCAAGATTGGTAAGCAAACTAAGACATACTCCTCTGTTCATTGCAGTTGAGATGTGTAAGTATCCTGAACACAAGATGTTTGTCAAAGACTTGTTACCTAGAATCATAACTAGAGCAGATATGTTGACTGATTTCCTTGCATTGTATTGGAAGGAAGGAAAGAAACCAATCTGTAATCAAGCTAAGAAAGGTCTGGCAGAAGCATTTCATAATTTTAATGAGTACAAACTGGCTAAATATGACAGAGATAGTGCTATTAAATTAAGGGATGTATTATTCCTGACTCATGCTAAAGCAAGAAATGAGTATGAGACCAAGCTATTTGAAAAGGTAGCTACAAGAACTCTTACACCACCTGAAACATGGGAAGTATTGCTTTCAACAGGCAAAGACAAGAAACAAGCTTGGCAAATGCTGATTGAGAATCAAAAGATTGGTGGACTTGCAATGTTGAGGAATATAGCAAATATGAAGAAAGCTGATGTTGATAGAAGAACTATTCAACAAGGTTTGAAGAACCTCAAGTCAAGTATGCTATTACCTCTTGATTTCCTTAAGACAGCAAGGATGAATCCTGAATTTGAGAGAGACATTGAAGATAGTATGCTGGCATCTTATGCTAATTTGCCTAAGTTACCCGGCAAAACTTTATTCATTGTTGATGTATCAGGCTCAATGGGTGCACCAATGTCAAGTAAATCAGATTTTACAAGATATGATGCTGCTTGTGCAATGGCTATGTTGGCAGTTAATCAGTGTGAGGACTATGAAATAGTTACTACAGCTGGTTCTGATGCAAGACATGAAGGAGCACATGAACATATCAAGTATCCTCAAAAAGGATTTGGTATCATTAAGCAGATACAAGACACTAATAAAAGAATTGGTGGTGGTGGTATATTCACCAGACAATGCCTTAATTGGTGTAAGTCTCATGTAGGCAAAGAGTTTGATAGAATCATTGTATTCAGTGACTCACAAGATTGTGACCATCCTACTCTTAGGATACCAGAACCTTATGGTACATATAATTACATTTGTGATGTAAGTGCTAACACAAAGGGGGTAAACTACAGAGGTAAGTGGACAGCCGAGATATCTGGCTTCAGTGAGCATTTCCTAACTTATATTGCTGCTCTTGAGGGCATTGAAAATAAGTTTGAGGAACAATAAATATAAGCAAAGTGATGAAATGAGACTCTCTAAAGCCAGAGTACATACTAAAGCTTATAAAGAAAAGGGGCTTGTGGTGAGTTTCAGACTTACTTCAAACTAATATGTGGAATCAGTTTACCAAAAATCAGTCTGATAAATGTTCCCAAGCTTCTTTAAAATATAGTACCATTAGTGTGCAACAGAGTTACTTCAATATGGGTTTTGTATAAGACTCTGTTATCTGTTCTATGGTACTTATTCGGGGATATAGCTCAGTCAGGTAGAGCACGTATTACTCTGTTAAATGTTCTCTTGTATCATATACAAGTAGTGATGAATAGAGTTACTTCAGCCTTTTAAGCTCGTGGTCATAGGTTCAAATCCTGTTATCCCCACTATTTTCCTTATCCATCTTAAAGTAAGCAAAGATGTATCCCACTAGGAGAGTCAGAGTAAAGTATCATTCACTGAATGAGAAATACCAGAACTAGGAATGTGCATATACTATCAAGAGTAGCTGAAAACAAGTCAATGTTACAAGGAGGTCATGTGGTGTATGGAGTACGCATGAACTATAGTGTCTAGGGCATGATTTAATAATGATAGAATCAATAGTTGACACTTCATTTGGCAGCTGGAAAGACAGCAAAAACAAGGGGGTGTGGTGCAATAAACACAATACTCTTACAAATGTTCTCTGGTAAAACAGTAGTGGTTAGTAAGAGTTACTTCGGTTGACACAATAGTCTTGTAAAACTATCTCATAAAGGTTCGAGTCCTTTCACCCCCACAAAAAATAGAAGTTAGTGATATATAGTGGTTACTTCATAATATAAAAGACCAACTATTTATTTTAATGTAATCCACTGGATTAACAGACTGACCAGTGGCAAACAATATCCACTATGAATGTTCTACTTCTATTTTTCTCATTTAAAAGTATTCCATTTTTTTAAGCTATCATTCAGCAATGAGTGATAGCTTTTTTTGTGCACATTGTTTAACTTAATATAAATAGTAATGGAAAAGAAAGATGATGGTCTGGATATCTTCAGAGAGATGAAGGACACACTAGGAGTTGGTAAACATTTTGAAGATGAAGTCATTGATGCCTTTGAAAAGTCTCTTGACATCATGGAAGAGAGTGACTCTAAATTCAAAGGTGTTAAGGAAGCATACACCAATACCTTGATTGAAATCATGAAAGCACCTCAAGAAGCACAAGGATTAATCCTTATAGTCTTGATGCACAAGTGTCTTCATGTTGATGAAGTTCCTCAAATCATTGAGCAGGAGAAGGAGTTCATGACAATGTACACCCTTGATAAACTTTCAAAGAGTGATAATCCTATTGCCAGACTGACTATGATGGCTCTTAAGGCAAGAAGTGTTGAAGAATAACTATGAGTGAAATAAAGGTGAACCTAAGCATTATTCTCAAAGGTAGAGTAATGCTTAGTGAGCCTGTTGCCAAGGCTCAAAATGCATATGATAGCTTCAATGTTGAGGTGTCTGATGCAAAAGGCAAAAACAAAGAGGTAGTCACTGTGAGTGTCAGACAAATGCAGAACATCAAACAGTCTATTAACCTTACAAAGGATGCTTATCTCTGGATGATAGATGACAGAAGCAATGTTGATGTAGAGGTTAGAGGCAGTCAATGGAAAGCAATGAATGCCAAGATGAGACTTGAAGCTCATTTAAGGAGAATCGCAGAACACCTTGGTGGTCAAGGCTTTACTTATAATGTATTAGAGGACTAACTAAATCAGTTGTGTTATGCTAAGTACATTATATATTAGAGCTATAGTAGGTGTGTTAGTCATTATATGGCTAATCATCACCTACATCAGGTATCACCCCAGTATCAGTATTGTTAAATCATACAATAGATACTTAGTATTGTTATGGTATAATAAGTACCATTGGGATAATACATTCCAAGAAAGAGTGTACATTAAATTATTCAGCGTATGATAGAGTTCAAAGAAAGAGGTAGAGGCACTAAATGGCATCACAGAACCCCTAGAGCTAGAATTAATAGACTAGGTGGTGACAGAGTGGCATACAAAGAGGCTAATTGGTTCAAGAACAACTGGAATGATGACAGGGCTAAATGGGCATTTAATGGTATTGAAAGATTCCTTAAGGTCAACATTGGCAGACCTGTAAACAAAGTCTATTCAGAGTTCCTTGAGAGATGTGATAAATCAACAAAGTCTTATAACTTGAAGAAGATATTTTATGACCACATAGAGGAGAAGGAAAACATCACTTGGTATGGTGGATTCTATGTGACAAATGGGATACTCAACTACAAGAAGAGAACCTCAAGACCTAAGTCTTGTGAATCACTATCAGGATACATCAACACAGAGGAATATAACAGGAATAATATGCCTGTATTGAAACCTATATGTGAACTTGCTGATGAAACACATAAGAAACAATTGGTAGGTACATTATACTATAATTATAGTAGAGAACCAAGACCTGTATATCTTATAAGAAAAGAAGACTGGCTTGATATTGGTAATAAGGACTCACTCAAATACAAGCTATGTACTATTTCTGGTATTGGAGATTCAGTAGTCAGAAGTGTGTATAGTAGGATGAGTAAGCCTAATGTCATTGCATACAGTCTTCATTATTCATGGTTTGCTGGTGCTTTGAAAGACTCAAGAAGTAACTATTTATTCATAACTAAGAAGAGTTGATATGATTTTAACAAAAGTAGTAGTCTGGTTCATAATGTTCATGAGCCTGATTACATTAAGTTTCAACATGATGAGTACAGCAAACACAGTAGAGAATATACTAGGATTTATTATCCTTGCATTCACTGTGGCTATGTCCATCAAAACAAAATGTTTAACAACAATTAGATTTAAAAGAAAACATGAAAATGCTGGTTGCGAAGGTATCAAGGTAAACCTTTATGGTGATGACAAGGGTGTTGGTGAAATTGCATTGGTTACAGGTAGAGTATTTTACAACCCTGTTACTACAGCTATCTATGAGTATGAAACTTATGTGAAGACTGTAGATTATCCAGCATTTACAATTAATGCCAAAGATGGTTCAGAGTTCACTGTAGACCCTACTATATCATTGAAACTGGTTGATGGAAAGTCTCCTGAAGTATTCAAGAAGTATAGAAAAAATCTGAATGAAGTCATTGAAGGAACCTTGTTCAATTATGTAAGGGATGCCTTTAGGATACAATTGAATAACTTTACCACTGATTATATTGTAAGTAATAGGGATAGTATAGAAAGAGCAATTGAAACTCATTTATCAGCAGCATTACTTAAGGAGAACTTTCAGCTCGAACAATTAACTTCCGGACTTAAATATCCTCAAACTATTGTAGATGCTGTAAATGCCAAGAATAAGGCTGTACAGGATGCAATGAAAGTAGAGAATGAGATCAGAGTAGCAGAAGCACAAGCCAAGAAGCTTATTGTAGCTGCTGAAGCTGAATATAAAGCTAATGAGCTTAAGACTAAAGCTCTTACTCCTGCTATTCTTGAGCAGATGTGGATTGACAAATGGGATGGAAAGCTTCCTGTTTATGGTCAGGTTCCTACATTGTTTAAGAATATAGGACAGTAATTATGTTTTGGTTTATTTCTTTTATCATCAGTGTGTTCATATTGGGCACACTGATGTTCTTCTCATATCCACAGAAAAGAGTTAGAGAAAATGTTACTGAACATTGGGACCACTATCCTTGGGTTAATGATGGAAATGAGAGAGTGAAAGTACCTTTATGGATAGTCATTATAGCTATGATTATATGCTTTATTCCTGTTATAAATATTGTAGTCAGTATAATAGCAATTATAGCTTATTATATACAATATAGTGGAGAATGTAGCAACAATGGCTGGGAGAAAGTAGACACTAGGATTGTGCTAAGAGCACCTTACTTAATGTGGTTTAAATGGTTAAATAAAGAAATCTAATTTAAAACAAGTGAGATGAAACATATTATAACATGTCTGGCTTGTGCTATTCTTCTTTCAGTGAATGCCTATTGTTCATGGGTGATTCACAAGAAGATAGCACAGCTAGAGCATCCACCAAAAGTGGAGTGCATTAAGTTAGAGCAACCAGAGTTCTTAATGTCAGATAATCCTGAAAAGGATTTACCTAAAGTTCTTAATTATTATGGTGTCATGTACCCAGACATAGTGAGAGCACAGGCTATTCTTGAAACAGGACACTTTAGGTCCAAAGTGTTCAAGGAATATAATAACCTGTTTGGTTTATATGACAGTAAGAATAAGGACTACTTTAAGTTCAATCATTGGACAGAGAGTGTGGTTGCTTATCTTAACTGCATACAATATAGATATAAGCCCCCGAATAACTACTATCAATTCCTTGAAGAGATAGGGTATGCAGAGGACCCAAACTATATTAGTAAAGTTAAAACATTGGTAAATGGGATAAACAATGACAAAGGATGATGTACAAAATGAAGCTGTAGAACTAATGAAAGAACATGGAAGAGTCATGCTCCAATGGTGTACAGGCTTAGGTAAAAGTAAGGCAGCAATTGATATATTGAAGCACTTATTCCTTGAATATATTAGTCTTGAAACCAGACAGGGGACTCCATTCAAAGTACTTCTTATTGTAGCTGAAACAGCACATAAGAAGAACTGGAAGGAGGAGTTCACTAAGTGGAAAGTTGAGGATTATATATGGGATAGAATGGTTTCAGTAGATACTTATGCTTCACTTAAGAATCATAGACATGAACATTATGACTTAATCATATTAGATGAAGGTCATCACTCAAATTCAGACCTAAGGCTTGATATACTTGAGGATATAACCTGTGACAATGTTCTTGTACTTTCAGCTACATTACCTACTAATACTATCCTTGAATTGAATAGAATCTTTGGCAAGTTTGTAAGCTTTAAAGTCAGTATGCAACAAGCTATTGACTGGGGCATACTTCCTAAGCCAAAGATTTATCTCATTCCTTTGAAGTTGGATAACACCTACCTCACTCAAACAATCATTGAAGAGAGAGGCAAGGAAGCTCTAAAGAAAAGAGTTCAATGCAATATGAAGGACAGGTGGACTTATCTTAAAGATAAGTTCCATTATCCTAATTTGAGACTGGAGATTAAATGCACCGAGCAGCAGAAATATGACTGGTTTGATGCCAAGATTGAATACTGGAGAAATCTGTTCATGAGAAACAGGAGTATAGCAATCAAGAACAAATGGCTTCAATATGGTTCCCAAAGGAAAAGATACCTTGGAGAACTAAAGAAAGGTCAGGCAGCTTACTTACTGGCTAAATTGGCGGGTAAAAGATATGTGTGCTTCTGTTCCAGTATAGAACAAGCAAATGAACTTGGGGGCGAAAATGCCATTCATTCAGAGAAGAAGAAAGAGTCCTTAGCTATAATTGACAGTTTCAACAACAAGGAAATAAATAGCCTTTATGCTGTTGGAATGATTCAAGAAGGACAGAATCTCACTGATATTGAGGCAGGTGTTATCATTCAACTTGATGGTCAGGAGAGAGCTTTTGTTCAGAAATCTGGTAGAGCTATGAGAGCTGATGAACCAGAGGTATACATCATGTACTATAAAGGTACAAGAGATGAAGAATATCTGAATAAGGCACTTGAAGGTATTGACCCAGAGTATATAACAGTAGTAAATAACCTAACGGAATTTTAAGATGGCAATCATATTATTAGCAGCACATCATAGTACTGCACAGTATATAGTTGCTGCTGTAGTATTAGCAGCCATATTTTATTTCACAAGAAATGGGGGTTTTGATACATGATTGTGAGAATTGATGATGAAATCTGTTCTAAGCACAATGTTACCAAAGAGGAAGTTCTAGTATTAGGAGCTATACAATATGGGACTGATGATGTTTATCAAGGTCTAATCAACAAAGGATACATTACCAGAGCTAATGGTTCCATGTTTGAACTTGATAAGAAATACACCATTACTCATAGGGGTATTAGTCTATTCAGTGATGTAGTACTTGAGAGTGACAGACCTACACAGTTTGCACAGGATAGGATAGCTGATTTAGCAGCCAAACTAAGGGAGATTTATCCTGAAGGAAAGATGCAAGGAACCAGTTATTATTATAGGGGAAATACCCCTGACATCAAGAAGAAGCTGGTATCATTCTTCAAAAGATATGGTGATAACTATAGTGATGAACAAATCTTGGATGCAACCAAGAGATATGTTGAATCATTCAATGGTAGTTACCTGTACTTAAGGTTACTTAAGTATTTCATTTGGAAGGATGAAAACAGAGATGGTGAAGTAGTTCAAGTCTCTCAATTAGCTGAATGGATAGAGAATGCTGACCAAGTAAATCCAAATAGTTATGACTGGACAAGTAGCATCAACTGATACAGAGAAGGACAGTTTTGATAGGGCACTGGAAGAACTGGTGACCAGAAGGAACAGGATACTTCATGGGTTAATTAACTGTATCCCATTATGTTATCCCAGACTTAGAAACTGGCTTCCGGGCATAGAAAAAAGAAGATACACAATTGTAACAGCCAATCAGAAGGTAAACGTTGATAATACTTATTAAACTACTTATGACTATTGCATAAATGGAAAACTTGTTTTATATTTGCAGTATTAAATACTAAAAGATATGAGACAGGTTACACAAGATTTTAAGAGAGCTGGAATATATTGTATTCAAAATACCTCTAATAATAAGAGGTATATAGGAAGTTCTAAGAATTTATACCAAAGATTACTAAAGCATTTTGCATTACTAAGACACGGAAAGCATGAAAATATCATACTTCAACAGTCATGGAATAAGCATGGTGAGGATAACTTTGATTGGTATATATTAGAGTATTGTGATATTAGTGCATTAACTGATAGAGAACAATACTATATAGACTTATTTAAAAGTGAATATAACATAACTAGAAAAGTAGAGAGAAATATATTAAGTCCTGAATCTAGGATGAAGCAATCAGCTACCAGAAAGAGATTAATTGCAGAAGGCAAAATAGCAGTTAATTTCAATCCCAAAAAGACTTATCAATATGACTTACAGGGAAACTTTGTTAAGGAGTATGATAGTTTAGAGCAAGCTTCTATAGAATCAGGAGTGCATGAATCTACAATATGCAGAAACCTTAATGGCAAATATGCTAGTGGAGGTGGATACATGTGGACACATGAGTATAGAGAATCTTTACCTCCTTATAATGGCAATAGCTATAAAGTTAATAAGTTACTTAACACTGCCGTGTCACAGAGTAATTTGTGATAATATAACACCTGAATATCCTCGAAGGCTAAGTGTAGAAATACATATGCTAACTTGAGGAGGCATAGGCTATACATTGAGTATAGATTCAGCCCCAGAGACTAGATGCAGGTGCTCCTATAATAGGATGAAGACATAGTCCAGACCACAAACAGTAATACTGGTAGTGAAAACTATAGTGGTATGAGGTAAATCCAAATTGGTGGATTATACATTTGTGTATGAAGCTTTCTTTTATGCCATAGAACATCCTGACCAACTAAGGTTAAAGATTCTCTACTTCACTCTGGAAATGGGCAAGAAGGAGAAATTCTATGAGTTTCTCTGTCACTTGTTATTCAGACTTGATGGTATAAGAATCTCTCCTACTGACCTCAAGAGTACTTCAGCTGATAAGCCAGTACCTCAAGAAATCCTTGACTTGATTGCATCTGATAAGTATCAGGAGTATATCAATAAGTTCAAGGAAATGGTGTCCTATATTGATACTGAAAGGAATCCTACTGGTATATATAAGTATATCAGGAATCACATGTTGACCAGAGGAGCATTTCAGTATAAGATTGGACTAAAGAGGAATGAGTTTACTGGTGAAATGGAGCAGGGAAAGGTAATTGATTACTTTCAATATAAGGATGAGAATGAATACATTCTTTGTGTGCTTGATAATTATTCCAATCTTATGCAAGAGAGTGGGATGAATAAGATGCAAACCATTGAAAAGATGAGTAAATATGCAATAGAATTAAGGGACACATTTGACCTTAACTTCATAGCTATTCAGCATCAGGCTCAGGCACAGGAAGGTATTGAGAACCAGAAGTTGAACAAGCTATATCCTTCATCAGATGGATTAGCTGACTGTAAGACAACTACTAGGGATGCTAACTTAGTATTAGGTCTATATAGTCCATTCAAGTATGGTCTTCAAGAACATGAGAAGTATGACATTACCAAGTTCAGAAATAACATCAGATTTCTATATGTTATTGAGGATAGGGATAATGGTTCAGCAGGTCAGATATGTCCATTATTCTTTGATGGTGCAGTCAGTTCATTTGCTGAATTGCCTTTACCTGAACAGAAAGACCAGCTAAGGCAGGTGATGGAGTATATTGACACTGTAGTCAGGAGAAAGCCAAGTGTAGCAATGTTAGCCTTTAGTAGACAGCGAGAAATTAGAAAAGTGAAAGTAAGTTTGCATAGGTGGAAGAAATTCCTTACCTTTGCGAGTAAATAAATTAAGAATGGCAAAAATAGTAGCAATTTTAGGACAAAGTGGTGATGGTAAGACCACTTCAACTGTAATCAATCCTGATGGTAGCTTTGACCTTGAGGACTATCAAGGTATGGACCCAAAGAGTCATTTCATTATGAATCTTGACAGGAAGGATTTACCAATACCAGCAGGTATGTGGGAATTGGAGAAGGGTAATTATGCTGAACCTACTTCATTTGCAGAGATTAGGGATATACTTAAATGGGTTGCAGAACAACTTCATATTAAGTCTATTAGTATTGATACAATTAATATCTATCTTGCAATGAAGGAGTTCAATGACAGGAAGAAGATGACTTTTGACCAATGGAGAGATGCTGCCAATGATGTTATTGAGCTGAATATGCTCTGTAATACATTGCTTAGAGAAGACCAGATAGTATATATCATGGGTCATACTATGTTGCAGACTCAACCTGATGGTACAGAGAAGATTGTATTCTCTGTAATTGGTAAGAAATTAACCAAGACTCCACCAGAAGGATTCTATCCTATAGTCATAATGACTAGAGTTGAATTTGGAGATAATGGTGATAATAAATATTGGTTTCAAACCAAGGCTAATCATTCAAGTGCTAAGACTCCTCTAGGTATGTTCAGCAAGTTTGAGATACCTAATAGTTTGAAACTTGTAGATGATGCTGTCAGAAAATATTATAAGATATAATGACACGAGAAGAAGTTTTACAAGAATCCATAAGAGTAAATTCACAGGGTGCTTCAATTAATGTTGTACTGGCACAATCATTCATAGCCAACTGGTGCTTGCATAATGGTAAGAATCCAGATTCAACTAAGTTGTTAGTCATGACAGCAACTCGAATGGGATTCTTACTTAACTTGTATCTTGATGCATTAGAGATGGCAGAGAAAGAATTTTCGATAAACAAATTATATGCAGCACAAAATATGCTTGAACCTCAAGGTAGCAGAAGGTTGTTGCAAATATTTTAAACATTATGAAAGAACTTAGTAAATTCGAACTTGCAGCAGTTAAAAGAACTGCTCAGAATGTTAGTATGCAAAGGAGAAAGAAAGCTAAACTTGAGACCAAGATAGCCGAGCTTCAAGCAGAACTTGATACAGTAAACGTGGTAATTGACAGCTTTGAAGCTCCTATCATCAAGATGTCAGGTGGCTTCACATCAGAAGAAATTCTGAATGGAGCAATGGCTGTGGCAGAAGCAACAGAAGCTGCACCTGAAGGTACTGTTGATGAAGGTGCTGTAGTAGAAGAAGTTGAAGTAGCTGCTCAAGAAGCAGTTGCTATTGACCCTGCTGTTGAATCACCTCTTGCTACAACAGCAGAAGAAGCTGAACACCTTAAGGCAGCTGGTATTCCTTTCTGGGGTGCAGAGAGCAGAACAGTAGAGTAAATCATTTAAACTATAGTAAGAAATGAAGAATAAAAGCGTAGCTATGATGGCTTTTGCTTCTGGTTCAGAAAGCAAAGACAGAGTAAGAAAACTGTATATTGGTGTAGCACCAGTATTTGTAATTGGTGTCAATCCCAACAAGGCAGAGTATGAGAAGTTGTTCAACAGAACCCTTGAAGATGCTCCTGTTTATGTGGGTGAAGGTGAAGTAGGTCCTGAAGGTAACAGGATTAAAGTACCTCAAGTAAGGATTGACTTCATTGTTAAGACTGATGTAGAGAAATGTGGTGTTAAACTGACTGATAAAATCACTTTCTTCCTGAACAAACATCAGAACTTCAACAGGGATGGAAGCAAGGTTGAAGTAATCAATAAGTATGGTGAATCCACCTATTTGCCTATTGGTTGTCTCAATGGTTCAGAAGCTATTCCTGACAACATGAAGTGGTATGACACATCAGGTATGAGACCTGCCTATATTGGTGAATCAGATTTGACTGCTTTCATCAAGGCTTTCTTGAATATCCCTAACAAGTCATACAGGAAAGGTGATGAAACAGTGTTCATCAAGAACTTGGCTGATGCAGAAGCAAGACTTGACAAGATTGAGTCTTATTTCAGAGGTGATATCAGTGAACTTAAGAGTGTAATCAACTTACAACCAAACAACAGGGTGAAAGCTATGTTTGGTGTAAGAACTACTGATGATAACAATCAGTATCAGGCAGTTTACACAAAGAAGTTCTTGAAGAATGTCATCAGTGATTATTCAAAACTTGATGAAGACTTGCAGGCAAGAAAGAATGCCGGTGCATATCCTACTGTAGAGTTCCTTGCTGAACCTATTAAGGAGTATGCCGTTGAGAGTACAGACTTCTCATCACCTGCAAATGACCCTCTTGGTGCTAAATCAGCTCCTGCCAATGCACCTTGGGCTGCTTGGAATAAATAACATTTAACTAATTGAATTATGGCTTTTGGTACTGGTAAGCCAAGTGTAACCTTGGAAGAATTGCTCAATAAAGTAAGTGAATTTGATGTACTCAATCACTATTTTGGTGTTAGTGAACTACCTGTGATAATAAACTCTCCATTAAGGCAAGATAGAAAACCTTCTTTTGGTTTATATTCATCTGATGGAAAAAGAGTTCACTTTGTAGACTATGCAACAAGAGATAGAGGGGGTCTATGGGACCTACTTGGCTTATATTGGGGGGTGAGTTACATACAGGTATTAACCAGAGTATGGGAGGACTTACCTAATTTCTCCAGTACCAATCCAGTGTTTAATGTTAAAACTACAGAGTATTCAGATAAGGTACTTCGTAAACAACCAAAGTCAATAGACTTGAAGTGCAAGGTCAGACCTTGGGCTAAGCATGACATAGAGTTCTGGGAATCCTTTGGGATAACCTTAGAATGGCTAGAGTATGCTGATATATATCCTATAAGTCATAAGATAGTGATAAAGAATGGTCAAGAGTATGTGTTTGGGGCAGACAAATATGCCTATGCCTATGTTGAAAGAAAAGAGGGCAATATCACACTTAAGATATACCAACCATTCAACACTAAGGGATATAAATGGAGTAATAGACATGACAGGTCTGTTATAAGTTTATGGACTAAAGTACCAGAGTTTGGTACAAGAATCTGTATCTGTGCAAGCATGAAGGATGCCCTTTGTCTGTGGGCTAATACAGGCATCCCAGCTATAGCTATACAAGGTGAGGGCTATGGCATGAGTGAAACAGCAGTTAGTGAATTAAGAAGGAGATATAGAGAGGTCTATATACTACTGGACAATGATGAAGCTGGTCTCAAAGATGGAGAGAAACTATCAGAGTCTACTGGATTCACTAACTTAATCTTACCTAATATAAATGGGGCAAAAGATGTAGCAGACCTCTACAAGCAGCTCCAGAACAAAGAGTTGTTCAAAGAAATAATTTTAGGTCTATTTGATGCAAATAAATAACTATGGAAGAACTGTGGAGAGATATTGAAGGCTATGAAGGACTATATTGGATAAGCAATTTTGGTAAAGTCAAAAGTGTAAGAGGTGTACTAAAACCTTATATACAACCTAATGGATATAATAAGGTTATACTCTATAAGAATAAAGTTCCGAAGATGCAATTGGTACATAGATTAGTAGCTAAGGCTTTTATTCCTAATCCTAATAATCTACCTATTATAAATCATAAAGACAATATAAGAACAAACAATACTTATACTAATCTTGAATGGTGTACAAGTAGGTACAACAACAATTATGGAGACAGAAATGAGAAATTAGCAAGAAGTCTTACAAACAATATCTACTTCAGTAAACCAGTAGTTCAATTGAATTTGCAAGGAGAAATAATCAATGAATTTCCAAGTATATCAGAAGCATGTAGAGCTATAGGCAAATTAACCATAGCAGCCAAAGTAAATATTATTAAATGTTGTAATGGAGTTGCTAAAACACAGTTTGGAACTGTTAATAGAAAGACTGCTTATGGATACAAATGGAGATTCAAATAAAAAAATGTTTTAAAAAATAAAAATTATGGAAACAATGAACAACAGTACTCGTAAAGTAACAATTATCAATAACAAGACTCAGAAACAATCAGTTATTCAGGCATCTAGTGCAACTAACCTTGGTGAGTTGAAGGCTGAAATGAGGGAACTTGGTATCAACTATGAAGGTATGACTTTCTTTGAAGGTCACATGAGAGCAGAATTGAAAGATGATGCAGCTCCACTGCCTACTAATATCCCTTACAAAGGTCAGATTGTCAATGATTTGACATTCCTGTTGACAGCTCCGGAAAAGAAAATCAAGTCAGGTGCTATGACAAGAAGTGAAGCCTATGATGCAATCAAGGCTAATGGCTTGCAAGGTGTTTGTCTGGTAAAGTTTGGTAAGAACTTCACCATGTGTAAGACTCAAGACTTGATTGACTTGATTGAATCACAGGGTAAAAAAGAAGCAAAAGTTGAAGCTCCGGCTCCTGCTCCTGTAGCAAAGAAAGCTGCAAAGAAACATGTTGCAGAAGCTAAGAAAGAGGAAACAGCTCCTGTGGCTCCGGCAGCACCAGCATCAGGCAACTGTGAAGAAGCTTTGAAAGCTCTTGTTGAAGACTTGTATGGTAATGATACCATTGAAGGAGATACTTATGACAAAGTTATGGGTCTCCTGAATGGTGGTGCATCAGAAGCTCCTGCATCTGAAAAGATGTCCAAGAGAGATATTGATGAAATGTTTGCCTTTGCAAAATAAGGCTGAATGAGATGAAGGGGAGAGTCCAATGACTTTCTCCTTCTTTTTTTCTTGTAACTAAATTGTTATGAATGAAGAATTGAAACAAAAAATAGAAGCTCTTTATCGAGAGTTGCTTGAACTTCCAAGAGCAGTCACAGATATATTCAATGACTTCTATGGTGAGGAAAGAGTGGATTTACAGCCTATTAGCTTGGAAGACTTTATTAACTTACTTGAAACTAACAACTTGTATGAGATAGTTGGTAATACAAGTGACTTTGCTAACACTCAATATTATAGAGGACATGCTGATTCTAACCTATTAAATAATTTCAGAGTAGCAGCAGGAAGTATGTCCTTAGTTACTAATGAAAGTATATTTGACAGGTATGTTAACTATATAAAAGAGTTCATAGGGAATAGATGGTTCATAGACATACCTATTATAGTACATTTTCCTCATGTAACTATCAGGAATGAATATGATAGAACTGTAGAAGTTGATAATCTGTGGGCAAAGGTTCCTGTAACATGGGAAGGTAAAGGCAAAGGCTGGTTCAAAATGAACAGATCAGAGTATGATGTTGTACATATGCAGTCTGATTATATGCATTAAAAGACAGTGCATAAAAAACTGGGTGAATTGCTGGAAACTCCTTGTACAGGACAATCAGCAGCCAAGCTTAGAGTTTAAAAGCTCTTTGAAGGTTCAACGACTAACTCTTGAAACTGCTAATTGCAGAATATAATAGAGACACGAGTGCCCAGCCCTATAATTTATAGGTGATGATATAGTCTGAACTTACTTATAAGTATCCTAGAAATTTATTATATTTTCTAGTGTAGTAGAAAGGAAGATTTTCATAATATGAAAATAGAGTCCTTTGGTATTTTTTGTGTGTAATTGATAATTGAGGAATGGAGTCATATTGTGATATATATGTATCAGGCATTTCTAAGGTTGAGGTAATCCCTTTTAGAAATTCTCTTGTCCCTCTTATTTGTATATTGAGGCTTTTATTATTTGGAGAATTAGATACTCTGGTTATAGAACCATCACCATCTATATAACCTATGATGAAAGCTCCTCTATATTGTTGAGGGATATTTTCTATTATATTACCCATGGTTAGACTCTTATTAGAGTATAGACCTACTTGGTTTAATCCTCTTATTAAGTTAGTACTACCTATGCTTAACCTAATATGATGTATTGGTTTGCCAAAACCTCCTATCTTGTTTATTTCTGTTAGTTTATGTGAGGAACCTAGTTCCTGTTTGATAAAGTTTAATATATCTTTATCTTCATATCTGATAGTTATAGTAAGGTAATATGAATTGCCTCTTGATGATTTAACTATAGAGCCATCAGCTGTAATAAATCCAACAATATATGCTTTTGCATATGTATCAATTACATCAAAGTAATTTTTATTTCTTAAATATTTACTCATAATATTTGCATTTAGACTGCAAATATAAGATAAATACATGAGAGATACAATAACTTTATTAAAATACTTAAAACTGAAGAGTAAGATTCTTAGGATAAAGAGCCTAAGAGATAACAAAATGAGTCATGTAAGTGGTATTGACTTTGACTTTAAGTTCAGAAGTGTGTGTACTGGTAGTGGTCCTATCAATAATACTATGAGTAGTCTTACAGTAGGATTTGATGAACCTATATGGCAGTTATTCTGTCTTGAACTTGAAAGGTATATGGGTACAGAATCACTTAGTGGTGGTCCTTATAGAAGAATGGAGAATATTGGTGCTAATGGCAGCAATAAGAGGGATAACTTTCCTATAGAACAGAATAATTACATCTCGAATGAATATTTCACAAAGGAATTATCAAGTAAGTTCCTTGATTACCTGTTTACCAACAACATACTCAAGTTCAACTATAGAAAAGGTTCCTATGGATTGGCTCATACATTCACTGATACTGTGTTGACCATAAGTAATGCTTTCATTGACTGGTATAATGATGAGTATAGAAAAGCACCAAATATGCCAGCTTTATATGACCTTCAAGGTGATGGTGTACTTAAACAGGCTATTATAGCTAATGGTGCTATATTTGACCCTAATTCAAATGCAAGTAGGGACTACAGTCAATATGTAGGAAGGAAGGTATTAACCTTTAAAGGCAAGGATGTTAATCTTGTAATCAATGGATTAGCAACTGGTGTAAGAAATACATCTACAATACTCAATACAGATATAGTAAGAGAGTATGTTTGTGCAATATTAGAATTATTAAATTATGAATATGGAAACAGCAAAAAAGCCAAGTCTGGAATTGATAAAAAGAAAACCAGATTTACCCTATAAAATAATCATACCTGTAGAGGTAGAAAAGAAAATCAGGTTATTGTGTACTCACATTAGCCAAGTAGAATGGTCAGGTGTACTGTTCTATCAAGTTGAAGGTGCTTTTAATGATAAAGACAATCCTTTAACTATCAAGTGTGTGGATATCTTTCAGATGGATAAAGGAACTGGTGGTTATACAGAATTTAATGTGTCTCCTGACATAGTAAGTTATATGATTGACCATCCTGAATTACTTAGTGAAGATGTATTTCAAGGTCTTATTCATAGTCATAACAATATGGCTACTTTCTTTAGTGGAACTGACACAGGAACATTAAGTCAAGAGGGTGAAGATATGGCACACTTTGTGTCTTTGATTGTAAACAATGCTGGTACTTATAGTGCAGCAGTTACAAGGAGATATAAAGCTAAACAACAAGTGAAAGAAGAGTTCACTTATCCTACTTGGAAGGAAGGAGAAGTCACAGGTACTGATGAATTTGAAGCTGAAGAAGAATATCTTGAATGGTTCCCCCTTGAGATTCAGAAAGAGACTGTTCCTGTTGATGAAGTTGAGAAGGAAATGCTTGCTCGCATGAAAGAAATTGATGCAGAGAAAGCCAAGAAAGCATATACACCCGGTGCTACTTATGGTGGTTATAATGGTTATGGGAATAACTATGGAACCACTGGTTATCAAAGTAGATACCCCGGCTTACAGGTAGGTGCTGCCACTGGTAAACCAGCAGGTGGTAACTATGTACCAGTAGGTCAATATGGACAGCCAAAGAAGGAGTTTGAAGAACATAAGTCTTCCTTTCCTGTACAAGGTTCATCATATCCTACACCAACTCAAAAAGACCTTCCATTTGAAAAACCTGATGATGATTATGCTATCCCTTATGGTACAGTAAGAGCAAATGCTAAGGTTGTTGACTGGCTTGTAAGACAAATTATCACTGGTAGTATTATTCTTCCAGTTGAAAGCAAGGTGGACATCAACAAGTGGATGAACTCAATGGATAAGGTGTATTCAGACAGGTTTGATTCTGTTAAGGAATTTGATGTATTTGCATCTAATTTCATTGATTTCTTGGTCAATTATACAACTGATGATACATTGGTTGATATACTTGATGACACAGAGATGATTGCAATACTTGCTTATGAAGTAAGACTTGCACTTGAAGAACTTCCATCAAATGTATGGATGAAGTCTTATATTAGTTGTTTGGATGATTATATCTTATAGGAGATTTAAACATGAATGAAGAAGTAAGAGATGCTGCTGTTGAGCAGCTAAGAAGAACGATAACTCGTGAAATTACTGAAGGAGTAGTATCTACAGAGTCTTCCATAGCACAGAGTCTTAGTGTTCCTACTAATATTGAAATGGAATTAACTCCTGAATCAATAGAGTTAATGCAACAACTTCAAGCAGCTATGGAAGAAGTGACTGCTAATGGAGAAATTGAACTTGAGCCTGTACCTGTAGCTGTGCCTGAACAACCTTTGCCAGTTCCACCAGAGCCAGAACCACCTGTAGGTTATGAGAATGATTATGTATGTTGTGGCTATAATCCACAAGGTAGACCTATAGAACTTGAAATATATATCAAGAGAATTGAAGCAGGTACTTGGTACATAATCCAAAAAGCAAACAGAGCACTCCATCGTCGTGAAAGAAGTGATGCAAGTGCACCTAATAATGGTGTATGGAGAATTGTTCTTAAAGAGAACAACGCTGGTGCAGGTAACAACATGAAAGAGTTTTGGGTTAATAACTACTGGGCTGGAAGATTTGATGAAGCAGATGCTAAAGGTAGAGCCTTTGCATTAGCTAATCATATTGAGATTCCTCTTAACTCAGGGTCTTTGGCAGTTGATGAAACCACTACAAGGTTCAGTGGTGCAATATGGTATGAACAACTACAGACTAAGAACATTATCTTAGCTGGTGTTGGAGGTATTGGTAGTTATATTGGATTCCTTCTTGCAAGGATGAAACCAGCAAGACTTGTCATATTTGACAATGATATTGTTGAAGCTGTCAATATGTCAGGTCAGTTGTATGGCAGAAGTGATATTGGTCATCCAAAAGTTGATGCTCTTGCAGATATGGTAGCTAATTATGCTGACTATCATAGTACTGTTGCTATGAATGGACTGTATAATGAGAACAGTGCTGTTGAGGACATCATGATTTGTGGATTTGATAACATGGCTGCAAGGAAGCTTGTATTCAAAAAATGGTATGCTCATGTAATGTCTAAACCAGAAGAAGAAAGAAGTAAATGCTTGCTTATTGATGGTAGACTTGCAGCAGAAGAACTACAGGTTCTAGCTGTTCAAGGTAATGACACAAGGGCAATAGAACAATATCAAAGAGACTGGCTATTTAGTGATGAGACTGCTGATGCCACTGTATGTAGTTATAAACAGACTACATTCATGGCTAACATGATTGCATCACTTATGGTCAACATCTTTGTAAACTTTGTTGCAAATGAGTGTAATCCTATTATGCCAAGAGATGTACCATTCTATACTTCCTTTGCAGCTGATACAATGTATTTTAAAGTTGAAATGTAATGGCAGGAATATATGAAAGAACAGTATTAGGAAGTCTTGACTTTCCAAGAAGTAACTCATTCACAAGGAACATTGATACTAATCTGGTTAACTTCAACAGTAACAGTGTGTTTCAAAGGTTCTTTGAGGTAGACCTAAGAGGTCCTGAAGTTGAGGTTCCTGTATTCTGTAGGAGAGAGGTTCAACCAATCCTTGTTGACAACAAGAACTTTGCAAACATTGAGGAGTATAAGGATAACATAATTGAATGTTATATTACTTCTCTCTTTGTAGGCAAAGAGGAGACTAAGAGAACATCAGATTCTATGGTAAGAACCATGCTTGAAACTTCTACTTATTATAAGTTGTGTAAAGTAACAACTAATACAGGTCTTGTATATTATGGTGGTGCTGGTGTCATATTTAACAGCAGAATGGAGTTATTGATGTTGAATGTAGTCAAGTACAACTTGACTAATCCCTTTATTGAACTTCTAAAGCCAATAATGTATATCAGTCCTAAGGTATTTACAGGTGATGGACCAGTTGAGAAGAACATCCTTAAGAAGCTTATTCCTACTGTGTTAACAGAAGGAGCATCTCTTAATACAGTTACTTCTATGGTACATAATAAGTTCAATTATTCTGGTGAAGGTAATACTAGAGTATATACAAAGGAGATGCCTGAAATCATCATAGCTGATGTAAGTGACAGGTTTATTCGTAAACCTGATTTGCCTGAACTGTCTCAATTCAGTAATGAGAATGTCAATGATTTCTTAAGGGAAAATATTGGACTCATGAGAGAATACATGAAAATATGAGCCTAGAGGAATATTTTGGAGATTGGATAAGAGTTATAAATCAAAAAGAACTGAATACAGTTATAGGCACAATGAACAGAATTTACAGTTCAAAGAAAGTCTGTCCAGCTGCTGAAAATGTATTCAGGGCTTTTGATTTGTGTCCTTATAATGAGTTGAAGGTAGTATTTGTTGGACAAGACCCATATCCCCAAAAAGATGTGGCTACAGGAATACTATTTGGCAACAGGGCTGATGTACCAGAAGATGAGTTATCTCCTTCTTTAAAAGTTGTTAAAGAGGCAGCAGTTAACTTTGAGATTCCACATAATAGCATTATCTTTGACCAGACCTTAGAAAGTTGGGCAAGACAAGGGATATTGATGATTAATTCAGCATTAACTGTAGAGATGAATAAGGTAGGTAGTCATACTATGTTATGGAGACCATTTATCAGCAGTTTGTTGAAGAACATATCAGAAACTAATCCCGGTCTGATATATGTATTATTTGGAAGTCAGGCTGGTACATTTCAGCCTTATATTAAAACAGGAACAATGATTAAAGTACCTCATCCTGCATATAATGCAAGGACAGAAACTAAGATGAACCCTGAACTGTTTACTGATATTAACAGGGAATTAAAAAGTAAGTATGGTACTACTATCAAGTGGTATCAAGAGTATTAATTTATAAATAAAAGTAACATGAAAAAGTATTTAAACAAACGTGGCAATGAGATTAAGGTAGGTGCAGTTCTTGTATGTACACTGCTTAATTCTGAAACAGGAGAAAGAAGTCATGAAATTATGATTGCCACAGAAGAAGTCTTAGAGAAAGCAGTCAAAGATGGTGCACTTATAGCAGTTAAAGAAGATGGTACTCATCTTGATATTGACTTCTATGTTAAGCATCTTGCTGACAGAATTGGCTGGAAATATGAAAATCTGTTGAAGTATCTGGATAACCTGTATAAGATTTATCCTACAGCAGTATTCCAAATTCTGTTGAGAGAGGTTGCAATTGTACTTGACCAGAAGTATCCTGACCATATTGAAAGAAGTAAGGAAATCTGGTGTATCAGCCTTGTAACAGGCGAAATTCACAAGATGCCTGAAAGTAATAGACATCTCATCAAGAACTTCAGAAACTTTGCTGCCTTCAGAACATTGGATGATGCCATGGCAACTAAGCATATTCTGAAAACTCCAATGAAAGAATTATTTGCCAGACCTAAAAAGAGTGGAAAACAGAAGGATTAAAAATGCTACTCCAACGCAATATGCTAATATTGAGTTCAAGTCCAAGATTGAGGCTATGGTTTATAGGACCTTAGTTGATAATGGACTTGAACCACAATATGAGTCACATAAGTATGTGTTATGGAGTGGAGGTAAACCTACTGTACCTTTTTATACAAAGTCTAAGAAAGAACTACTAAAGCTAGACCTTACTAAGTTACGTGATATTACTTACACTCCAGACTTTTACCTTGAATATGAAGGTATGAAGGTATTTATTGAAGCTAAAGGACAAGTCAATGATGTCTTTCCTGTTAAATTCAAGATGTTCAGACAGCTTATTGAAAGCTTTCCTGACCATGACAAGTATCTCATATTTGAAATATTTGGTAAAAGGCAGTTGTTGGAAGCAATTAAAGTAATTAAAAGTTATGGCAGCAGTAGAGAGAATGAGAAAGTTAATAAATCAATTACCAAAGAGTGACATACCTTTAGGTGAGAGATTTATTAATGAAAGACAATTTGAGTCTTTGCAAGAACTAGTAGACTCTGCAATCTTTAGAGTAAACAAGAATGTCAGAGGGGATAATCCAAAGGAAGAATACCTTAAGGTTGACCTGTGGGAGTTGAAGAAATTAAAGGCAGAAGTTGATGTTTATGTTGAACAACTACAACTGCCAAGTGAGGAAGAATATGAAGAGTATTAAAGAAATAGCATGGAATGTTTCAGAACCTGAATATAGAGCTGACCCCGCAATAAGTTACTCTACATTGAGCAGATTTGAAAGAGAAGGTTTCAGGAAGTTATCAAGTCTTTATGATAAGATAGATACTCCATCATTACAGTTTGGATCAGCAGTTGATACCATGTTAACTGATGGTGAAGATGCCTTCTATGAGAATTATGTAGTATGTGAGTTTCCAAGCTTATCTGATAGCCTTATTGCTATTACAAAGGAACTGCATAGGAAGTTTAAAGAGACACATAGGAAGGTAGATACAATACCTGATTCAGATATAGACATGGTGGCTCTGGCTAATAATTACTATGCTAATCCAAAGTATGCAGCATATAGGGTCAAGAATGTCAAGGAAAGCTGTAATGAGTATTACAACTTACTTACACTTGCAGAAGGTAAGACTGTACTCTCAACTGATGACTATCAAGATGTTATCAGATGTGTTGAAGAACTAAGGAACAATGTTGCCACAAGTTCATTCTTTACCATGAATCCCTTTGTAAAAGATATTGAGAAAGTCTTTCAGTTGAAGTTTAAGGCTACTTATAATGGTATACCTGTAAGATGTATGTTTGATGAACTCATTGTAGACCATAGGAATAAGGTTATATATCCCATAGACCTAAAGACTACTGGGCATCCTGAAGAGGAGTTTAATGGCTCATTCAGTCAATGGAGATATGACATACAGGCTAAGTTGTACAGTTACATATTATCACAGGTAATAGCACAAGACGAATACTTCAAGGACTTCAAGATAACCTACTATCAATTCATAGTCATCAATAGAAGAACTGTAGCTCCATTGATATGGGAATTTGATGGTAACTTTGGTGAAGTTGACCTTAAGGATGAAAATGGTAATGTTCTAAGGGATTGGAGAAAGATTCTTACAGACTTGGTATATTATCAAAATAACTCTACTAGGTACAGTAAAGAAGCACTTGCAAATGGTTGTATAATGAAAATTAAACTAGAGACATGTTAGTAACAAAAAGAAATGGAACAGTTGAGGAATTCAACCTTGATAAGATACTTGTTGCAGTAAGTAAGGCATTTAATTCTGTAGGTAGTCCTATGCCTGAGTATCTCAATCATATGATACCCAGCATCTTAAATCCTATAGATAAAGATAGCATCAGTGTTGAGGAAATACAAGATAAGATTGAACAACTTCTAATGAATGATAATCACTTTGAGGCAGCCAAATCTTATATCATCTATAGGGAAAGACATAAGGAAGCAAGAGAGATTAAAGACAGATTGGATTATATGGAGAAATATAGCAAGTCTACAGAGAATGCAGCAGCATCATCAGAGACAGATGCCAATGCCAATATATCCATGAAGAATGTAGTCACTCTTGAATCTGAAGTACCTAAGGTTAAGAATAGAATCATACAGAGAGCCAGAATGAAGGAAAAGCTCAATGTCATGTTTCCTGATGTAGCCAAACAGTATGAGAAGGATATAGAGCACCACATCATTTATATTCATGATGAAGCCAGTTCAGCAGTACCTAAGAACTATTGTGAAGCTGTTTCATTATATCCATTGATAAGTAATGGCATCAAGGATATGGATGGTGTGACTCCTAAGATAGCCAATCATCTGTATAGCTTCTGTGGTCAATTTAACAATCTGGTGTTCCTTCTTTCAGCACAATGTAAAGGTGCAGTAGCATTTGGTGAGTTCTTCAACTACTTTGATTATTATTGTGTCAAGGACTATGGAGAAGACTATCATTTGAAGGAACAAGTATATGCAGATTCAGAACATGTAAAGGATAGAAAGACAATAGGTCAGAAGATTGAAGCTGCCTTTCAAACCATTGTATATTACATTAATCAACCTGCACAGAACAGAGGGTGGCAATCACCATTTACCAACATTTCTTATTATGATAAGGAGTACTGGAAGGCTCTATTTGAAAGCTTTTACTTCCCTGATGGCACACAGCCTTCATGGGAAAGAGTATCTTATCTACAGAAGAAGTTCATGAAGTGGTTTAATAGGGAAAGAACTAAAGCCATGTTAACTTTTCCCGTAGAAACTATGGCACTCTTGACTGATAAGGAAGGTAATTATCTGGATGAAGAATATAAGGACTTTACAGCAGAAATGCACAGTGAAGGACATTCATTCTTTGTTTATATAAGTGATAACCCTAATGGTCTTGCATCATGTTGTAGATTAAGAAATGAGATTGAAGAGAATGTATTCAGTTTCACTAATGGTCTTACAGGTGTTAAGACTGGAAGTTGTAATGTGATTACTCTAAACCTTAACAGGATTGTGCAGGACTTCATCAGAAGCAAGTATAAAGAGGATGCTGAAGCAGGTATTAAATTATCTTCATCAGTATATCCTGAACTTGCTTCTTACTTGGTTGATATTCTTGAAAGAGTGTATAAGTATCATACAGCTTATAAGACTATTCTATATGAATGGGAAGAAAGAGGTATGTTCAATGCTTCAACTGCTGGTTATATTGGTATGAGGGACTTATTCTGTACTATTGGTATCAATGGTATTAATGAAGCAGCAAGGTTCTTAGGTATTGAAGTCAGTTATAATGATGAATACAAAGAGTTCTGTAGGTTGATTACAGGTACTATCAGTGAACAGAACAAGCTGCATAGTAGTAAGAAGTTCAAGTTTAACACTGAACTGGTTCCAGCAGAGGGCTTAAGCTCCAAGAACTATAACTGGGATACTGAGGATGGATATTGGACGCCCTCAGATACCAAGATTTATAACAGTTACTTCTATAATGCTTGGGACCCTAACACCAGTGTACTTGACAAGTTCAAACTACATGGTAAAGAGTTCACAGAGTTACTTGATGGTGGTGTAGGATTACACTGTAATCTTGAAGAACACTTGAGTAAAGAACAGTATCTTAAGCTGCTAGATTATGCTGCTGAGAGAGGTACTTCATACTTCACCTATAATATCCCTAACAGTGAGTGTACTAATGAAGAGTGTCACTTTATAGCTAAATACCCAATGGATGTATGTCCTAAGTGTGGACATCCTATGAGGATTTGGACTAGAGTGGTTGGTTTCCTTAGACCTATTGAAGGATACGATAAGGGAAGGTATTGGGATGCTACTCAAAGAGTGTACAGTAAAGGAGATAAACTATGATTAAATTTGTTGATACAAAGATAGTCTTTCAGGAAGTTCCTGATGAGATAGCTTTGGCTATTAATATTTCAGGATGCCAATGTCATTGTAAGGGCTGTCACAGTCCTTACTTGGCAGAGGATATAGGTGAAGACCTTACAATAGAGAAGTTAACAGAGTTAACTACTACTAATGATGGTATAACCTGTATTTGCTTCATGGGAGAGGGACAATACCCAGAATCTTTATTTAATCTTATCAAGTGGGTTAAAGAAAATACCAAACTTAAGGTTGCTTATTATACTGGCAGAGAGGCTCTTCCATTTGAGATAGATGAAGGATATTTAGATTATCTTAAAGTAGGACCATATGTTCATGATAGAGGTCCCTTACAATCAGTCACAACTAATCAAAGGTTCTATAAGAAAGAGAATGGTAAATTAGTGAACAAAACTGACTTGTTTTGGAAGGATTGGAAACTTATAAATGATAAATATGCTATTTCTGTTAGAGGAGAAGTGTATAGTTTTATAACTAGCAAACAGTTGACTCCTTTTAAGAATCCTAAAGGATATCTCAAAGTTAAGTTATATGATAATGGAAAAGCAACTAATGAATTTGTGCATAGGTTAGTTGCTAAAGCATTTCTTACTGATTATAGTGACACTTTACAGATTAATCACAAGGATGAAGATAAGACTAATAATAATTGTGATAATCTGGAAATGTGTGACTATAGGTATAATAATAACTATGGAAGTAGGATAGAGAAGAGTGCTAATACTCATATGAAGGGATTACACAGAAAGTCTGTTATTCAATCAGATTTAGATGGAGCCTTCATTAGAGAATTTGCATCAGCAGCGGAAGTCCAGAGAATATTAGGGTTTAATAGTACATTAATTAGAAGCTGTTGTAATGGTAAAATCTACATTCCTAGTAGGGATAAGACTGTACCAATAAGCCAAGCTTATGGTTATAAATGGAAATATAAAGAAACATGAAAATTAAAGTAAAAGAGATAACATTGGGCTGTATGCCCATACGAGTAGAAGGAGACAAATCAGATTGCTTTGACTTAGTATTAGCTGAAGAGGTAACTTTGAAGAAAGGTGAACTTTACATAGCTAAACTAGGTGTAGCAATGGAGTTACCTAAAGGCATGATTGCCAAGGTATATAGCAGAAGTAGTACACCTAGTAAATGTAATGTGCAAATTGCCAATAGTATTGGTATCATTGATAACACCTATAATGGTGATGAAGATGAATGGAAAGCACCATTACTTGCTATTAAGGCAACCACTATACCCAAAGGTACTAGGATTTGTCAATTTGAGATTGTTCCTTCCCAATTTGCAACTGCATGGCAGAAGCTTAAATGGGTATTTAGTAATAAGGTAGAGCTAGTACAAGTAGACCATCTTGGCAATGATTCAAGAGGTGGTATAGGAAGTACTAACTAGACCATAAACAAATGAAAACATGGAGTTTATTTATAAACTGATATTCACAGTGTTGTTAGTGCTTGCTATTGCAGCAATTGCATACATTGTTGAAAAAGCTAGACATAGAAAGAATATTGACCCAGCAGGTAAAATATCTTTCAGAGAGACTATGGACTTGGTAGACCTGCCAATTATTACCTTTCAAGTAGGTGGTAAGAAATTAAACTTCTTGCTTGATACAGGTGCCAATTATTGTATTATAGATAGTAACTTAATTGATACTATTGAACATGCAAAACTTGACCTTGAAGGTACAGTATATGGTGTAGGTGGTGCAGAAGTTGAAGTTGATTATGTCAGTATTGATTTAAAGTATAAGGGAGTAGCTTATGCTGATATGTTCCAAGTACTTGACTTGAGTAATACCTTTGGTATGCTTAAGAAAGAAAAGGGTGTAAACCTGCATGGTGTATTAGGCAATAGCTTCTTTCAAAAATACAAATATGTGATTGACTTCCAAGAGTTAGTTGCTTATTCTGTAATAGATTAAAAAATGTTCACAGGAATTATATATTGTTATGAATCTCCAAGTGGAAGATGCTATATAGGTAAAACATTACATGAAAGAAAAAGAAAACAAAGACACTTATTTGATGCTATAAAAGGAAGTAATATTCCTTTTCATAGGGCTATAAGAAAATATGGTCTTGATTCCTTTAACTATTCTATCTTGTTTACTATTAGAGGTATCAGTAGTAGCAGAATTGATACTGTATTATGTAGCTTGGAGAGGTTCTTCATAAAGAAGTTTCTAAAATCAAATCATCCTTTATACAATATAAGTTCAGGAGGAGAAGGTGGAGGAAATATGAAAGGTAAACAATTTACAGAAGAATCAAAGCTTAAGATGAGAAATTCCCATCTAGGCATTAAGCAGTCTAAAGAAACTAGGGAGAAAAGGAGTAAATCTATGAAAGGTAAAAGAAATCTTAGTAAGGATGAGATTAATAAGTTAGCTGAAGGTAGAAGAAAGAACCTTAAGGCAGTAATCCAATATGACTTACATGGTAATTTTATCAGAAGATGGGATAATACTCCTTCTATACCTTCTACTATAGCTAGCTACTTTGCTTTAAAAGCTTGTTTAAATGGGTATAATAAGACCTGTGGAGGATATATTTGGAAGTATGAAAGAATTAATCAAACTTAACTCAAGGTATGGTGAGAATAATACCCTTAAACTATTGAAGAAACCTAATGGAGAAGAATCAAAGACTTACTTGTTAAAGACTAGTGACCAAATGATAAGGTCTGGCATGACAGGTGGCAGGAAATTCATAGACCCATCAGGTGGACCTATGATAGTTGAAGGTGAAAGACTTGAAGAAGCTGATGCAGTTGTCAAGTCTATTGTCCACATCATGGGTAAGGGTTATAGTGTAACATTTGAATAAATGATTTATTTTGTAAGTGGTCAATCTGAATTATTCACTGATGATGCCTATACGAAGATAAGTGTAGAGGAATCATTAAGGATGCTGTCTACTTGGAATATGTTTCAGTTTGATACTGAAACTAATGGCAGGGATGCACATATTAATGATATTTTGATGATGCAATTTGGAGATATTGAAGGGGAGAATCAAATAGTGGTAGATGTTACCACTATTTCTCCTTTGGTCTACAAAGAGTACATTGAGACTCATTTTATGATAGGTCAGAATCTAAAGTTTGACTTACAGTTTCTCTTTAATTATGGTATAATAGTTACTCAATGCTATGATACTATGATTGTGGAACAGTTAATCTATCTTGGTTATCCATTCTTTCTAGTAGGTATGGACAATGAAACAATGAACCAATATTGTGACTTTGCCTATAACTATGAAGGATATGACAAGCTTGACTCTGATACAAAGAAAGCATTACTGTATAACAATGTACCTGATGTAGCAGAGTTTATATACAACCATTCAGGAGCATCCTTAAAGGCTATTGCTTACAGGTATCTAGGAATAGATATTGATAAGACAGTCAGAGGTGAAATTATATGGAGAGGTATTGATACTTCTGTCATCGAGTATGCAGCAGGAGATGTCATGTATCTTGGGGCTATAATGAACAAACAGGTTGAGGTCCTTAGAGCTAGAGGCTTACTTAATGGGGCTAGACTTGAATGTGAATTTGTTCCTGTTATATCCTATCTTGAATGGTGTGGTATTAAACTTGATGAAGTCAAGTGGAAGAAGAAGATGGTATTTGATGAAGTGATTCAGAAGGTATTTCTTAGTTCACTTAATGACTTCATAGTCAGTTCATGTACTGGTAAGGAGTATTTCACAGCCTATATATCATTGTCTGACAAAGAGGAAGATGATATAGAAGATGAAAGAAAGTCATTTAAGAATGAACTTAGAGCACCAGAGCTTGACATAACAGATTCTTGTGGAGCACAATTTGAAGCTTACAGATGTAAGATTAAGAAGAGACTCCCTAGTAAATATGTTATGATAAACAGGCAAGGTGACTTGTTTTCAGGATTTAATACTGAACCAATATGTGTGATTAACTGGGATAGTTCAAGACAAGTTGTTCCTATATTAAAGACACTTGGATTCAACACTACAGTCATCAGTAAGAGTACAGGAGAGGAAGCTGATTCAGCACTTGAAAAGGTATTATCCAAACAAAAGGGCATTAATGATGCTCTCCTTAAGGTCTACTTTGATTATAAGGAAGCTGATAAGGTATGTTCTACTTATGGACAATCATACCTTAATGCTATTAATCCTAAGACAGGAAGGATACATACTGTATTCAAGCAGCTTGGAGCATCATCAGGTAGAATGTCTTGTGGTTCTCAACAGATTAACACTGACTTGGCTAAGTTAAAGAAGCTGCCACTTAATACCAAGAACAATAAGCTCAAATGTGCTTATCCTCAAGTACAGAATTTGCCGGGTAACAATAGAACAAGAAGTTGTTTTATATGTGAGGAAGGAAACCTATTCTGTAGTTGTGACTATAGTGCACTTGAATCAAGATTAGGGGCTGATATCTATAATGAGAAGTCAATGATTCATGAGTTTGTTCATGGTTCAGGTGATATGCATTCTCTGGTAGCCAAGGCATGTTTTCCTGAAGAACTTAAGGGTATAGAGGTTAAGGATATCAAGAAGAAAAGACCTGATTTAAGAAAGAAAGCCAAAGCACCAGAGTTTGCTAAACAGTTTGGTGGTGGCTCTTCTTCAATAGCAGATTCTTTGGGTATCCCAATAGAAGAAGCTGACAAGATTGGTGATGCTTATGATAAGGGTTTTCCGGGGGTAACTGCCTTTGGTAAGAGGGCTTTAGAGTCTGTAAAGAAGAATGGATATATTCTTATTAATCCTTTAACTGGACATAAAGTGTACTGGAGTGACCATTCATATTGGTTGATTGAAGGTGCTAAATTTGACAGTGACTTCTGGGATGAATATAGAAGGAAGAAGCAAGAACTTGGTGATGAATTTCACAAGACTTGGATGAAAAGAAGAGTATCTCTTCATTTCAAAGCCATTAGTAAATGGGGTAGATTAGGTCTCAACTCCCCGACGCAGGGCAGTGGAATCATCATACTTAAATATGCTATGACTAACTTCTTTAAATGGATTGTTGAAAACAACTTGTTTGGGATAGTTAAGATAGTGAATCTAGTGCATGATGAAGCATGTATTGAGTATCCTGAATCTATGCCAGAAATAGCAGATAAACTCAAGTTCTTTATGGAAGAAGCAGCAGGTGTATTTTGTACTAAACTTCCTATTCCTGCTGAAGCAGAGATAAACAAGTACTGGGTGCATTAAAAAATTATTAGTGAATCCATAATATTTTGATTTGGGTCTTGCTATTTATAATTATATTTTATATTTTTGTATAAAATTTATAAGATATGAGAATAAAAAAAGTAGCAGGACCAAATCAGACGAAAACATGTCCAAGATGTGGAAGAGAGTTACCTCTAGAATCTTATTGTAAGGGTAATGGTATGTATGGAAAAAGAAGTATTTGTAAGGAGTGTGACCATGAATTACATAATACTGATGAACAGAGGGAGAGAAGAAGACTGAGAAGAGAACAAAGAAGGAAGTTCGAAGATGGATATATTGAGAGAGAAAAAAGTGCTAATTTAAGAAGGATTACTTCAAATGAGGAATCCTACAAAAAGTACCTGTTAAGAGGTGCTAAGCAAAGGGCACTAAGACAAGAAGTTCCTTTTGATATAACTCTATCTGATATAAATATTCCGGAGTATTGTCCTCTTTTAAATATTAAATTAGTTAAGCATGTTGGTAACAAACTAGCAGGAACTGACAATTCTCCTTCTATTGATAAAATCATACCAGAACTTGGATATGTTAGAGGAAATGTTTGGGTTATTAGTAATAGAGCAAATAGGCTAAAGAATGATGCAACCTTAGAAGAATTAAGATTGCTGGTTAGAAATTTGAATAAGAAATTGGATTCATTAATATGATTATATTAGCAGGTATGGTAATAACCTTATTAATAGTAGGGCTTATTCTTATGTGGTTTGTAGCTGACAGGATTGATAAGAATCAAACTTATGTATATAAAGGTAATAGGTATTTATACAAAGGTAAATGCTTAATCAAAGACCCTACAAGTAAGATGTGGGTTGATGGTATTATGTACATGAGCTTCAAGTCAGGTCAGCTATTTGCGAGAGAAGAAAATGACTTTTTAGTCAAGTTTGAAACATATAAACAATGGAAGAATGGAAGAAATGATAAAGGCAACAGAGGAAACAAGCATTGCAGCATTAGCTAGTCCGGCACATGACTTTACAGAGATAGTCAAAGGCATGATTGAAACCTTTGCAAGGAAGAACCATGACTATGGTAATTCCTTTGAAAGTTCTTGTAATGAAGAAGGTCTTGCTGCTGCAAGAATTAGGTTAGGTGATAAGTGGTTAAGATTCAAGAAGTTGTCCAAAGGTGATGAAGCTTTAGTTAAGGATGAGTCTATCAGAGATACATTACTTGATATGGCTAACTACTGTGTAATGACTATTATGTGGATGGACAATCAAAAGAAATGTGATAATTCATTATGAGTCAGACAGGAATATATTGTGGACCAATAGACACATCACCTAATAGAGACAGAGAAGTCTGTCCTGTTAGCAATGTACCTATGAGGTTGTGGGTACTTGAGTTTATTGTTCATGGAGTTGGTAAAGGATGTGCAGTTGTTAAAGCTGGAAATCCTAAACAAGCAGAGGGAATACTTAAAGCTCAAGGAGTATTTAATGGAATGCAGCACCTATATAAGGTTACAAGGATTGAAGAAATCATAGAACCTCCATGTGCTGGATTATTGGCAGAACAAGTAGTTGAAATTGATACAGCAAATGAAACAGTATAAACACAAAGAGTTTGTTAGAATAGTAAGAGCTAATGGTTTCCACTATAATAGACATAGTGGGGACCATGCTATCTATACTGATAACAGAGGTAGGCATATAAGTATACCAGCTAAACTTGAAAGTGTTATTGCTAAAAGGCTAATCAAGGAAAATGACTTGGAATTAGACATAAAGAAGTTAAAGAAGATGGATAATTTACCAGCAGGGGCTAAAGATGACCCTAGAGCACCTTTCAATGAAGAACCTTATGAGGAAGTGGAAGTACTTGCTAGTATTACATACAGCAAGAGTATGTCAATTCATGTTCCTAAAGGTTCTACAGAGGAAGAGATTAAAACCTTTGCCAAGAAGTCTATATTCAGACCTCATGAAGCATTAGGTGGTACATGGACAATAGATGAATTTGAAATAATAACAGAGTGATATGAGATTAATTAAACCAAGTTTTGAAATCTGGGAACAAGAACCCGGTCTTGAAGGAGTTTACAAACAAATTGAGCGTGCTGGTAGAGTATGCTATAAGTCAGAAGACAAGATAGCAGAAGGAACAGCCAAAGCATTTGTTGATAGAATGATAGCAAGTGGTCATGGTGCTATGTTAGAACATGGTACTGTATATCTTGAAATACCTGACTATGGTGTCTCAAGGTTGAAGTTTGAGAAGTATATGCGTAATCCATATTCCACTAGTATATCATCTGATGTGGACAGTAGTTATATAACTACTAATCTAAGAGTACTAGTAGAGAATGGCTGGCTTAATGACCTAGAATATCAATGTGAACCTACAGAGTATCATGAGAAGAGAATCACTGTCAAGTTTGTATGTGATAGAGGAGTTTCCCATAAACAATTTGTGGCTTGATAGAGTAATCTATCAATGATAACTCAGTGAATTGCTGGAAAGCTAAAGTCTAAGATTTGCATATTCAAGATTTATTTTGTATCTTTGTACTATGAATTCAAAGTTTATAGTATGAGAACAGAAATAGAATTAGGACAGAAGTTTGGTAAATGGACTGTAATAGATTCTACTCCTATATACACTACAGGAGGACAAAGAAATGTTAAAGTCCAATGTACTTGTGGAAGGATTGAGTATAAGCATTGGAGTAGCCTAAGACTGGGAAAAACTACTCAGTGCTTACAATGTTCAAGGAAAGGGAGAAGAACTCCTATTACAGTAGGAGAAGTATATAAGTACTGGACTGTAATAGGAGAAGCTGAGAACTTCAATGGACAATTAAGATACAAGTGTAAATGTAAGTGTGGGCATGAACAATATTTAACTTCTACTGCTCTTACAAGTACAAGCAGATGGTTTCAATGTAAGCATTGCTCTAATTCAACTAATATAGAAACTATGACTATTAACAATGGTAAAGTGGGAGAACTTACTTTATCTAAGTTTAATAGAATTAAATCTAAGTCTATGATTAGGAAAATAGAATTTAATCTTACTATTGAATACTTATGGAACTTGTATATTACTCAAAATAGAAAATGTGCTATAACTGGTGATGAATTACCTAATATATTAGAAGCTTCCTTAGATAGGATAGATTCTTCTAAGGGATATATAGAAGGTAATGTTCAATGGGTTACAGTGCAAGCTAATAAGTGTAAGCATATATTATCAATGTCTGAATTGTATGAATTTGCTAAAAAGGTTTTAGACCATGCTAATCAGCAGCCAAGCCAACCTTTAACAAAGTTGGAAGGTTCAGAGACTAACAGTTGAAACTATATGTGGTAAGAGGTAGTTGTATGCGAACTACATTAATAGGTAGACCTACTACTATGCTGGAAGAGAGTTAGCTACTACAAGGGTTCGAGTCCCTTATACTACACATAGAATATAACACTGACACGAGTGCTGAGCATCCAGTAAAATGGATGGTGATATAGTCCGACACTCTAAGGAAACTTAGAGAAACTTAGGATAAAGAGCCTAAGTATTAACAGATGGAATTTGTAAGGCATAGGGTGTTTTCTTTTGCTCAAGAGTCTACTAGGTATTGTAACTACAGTAAGGATAAGTTTAACAACTGTGTTACTTACATACTCCCTAATTGGTGTACCAATGTTAATATAGAGGATTATGAAAGGAATCCTAAACTGATGTATAATGCTAATGGGGCTCTAACTGATAATGAAATTAATTTCTTGTGTGGTTTATATGATACTGAAACAAGATATTTAAGATTATTAGAGAATGGTTGGACTCCTCAACAAGCAAGAGCAGTATTACCTAATAGTCTTAAGACAGAATTAGTAATGACTGGAACTATTGAACAATGGAAAGGCTTCTTTAAGTTAAGAGATGCAGGTAGTGCTCATCCTCAAGCATATGAATTAGCACATCCATTGCATGAAGAGTTCATTAAAAGAGGATATGTTGCTGTTTAGTTTAGGTATAATACTTGGTATAGCAGGAACTATTATGTTCCTTATATTTGTAATAGTAAAACTATTTAATTTAAAATAACATGATTGGAAGTAAGAAAACAAAAGCAGTAGAGCCTAAACTGTCATTTGCTGACAGATTGGGTAAGGTAAAATCAATGTTTGTTTCTGCATATAATGAGGCAGAGTCTTTATCAAAAGAAATGTTGGAAGATATTGAAAAGGATAGAGAGACTATCAAAACTATTGAGACTAGGATAGCTGAAACCAGTGAGCTTGTGAAGAATACAGAGACTTACATGAGTAAACTTAAAGAGTTCATTTAATGGAAGTCTTTAACTTACAGAAGCATCTTGAGGATTTTATTGGAACTGATTTGAATAGACATCCTCAAGGTGAAGTAGTACATAATAATATTGTAAGTCATACACAAAGTAACTTCCCCAGAGCTTATATTCTGGGGGATTGTTATGGAATAATGCTACATCCTAGAGGTGTAAATGACTTGCATATATGCTTCACTATTTTAGTCGGAGTTGCTGACTACTGGTCTCTTCAAAATAATCCTGATGGTAGTTCATTCTGGTTGCCTGATTTAAGGGCGCAAGTATTCAGGGCTGAAGAATGGTGTAAACAGTATGCTCTACCTGATATGGCAGAAATGGAGTCAGATAGGACTGGTATACAGTATGGTTATAAATTCAAACCAATAGAATAACATTATGAAAGAAATCAAACAATTAAAAATAGGTGATGTGCTTAGTGAAACATCACATTATGTAGTAAACTCCATAACTGGAAGTGTAGTACAAGCCAAACACCTTGAAAGTGGTGATATGGTAAGGCTTGGAAAGGAGTATGTCAGCAACTATATTGAGAGTGCTGATGAAGTAGTTGAGGAAGTCAAAGTTACCAAAGAAGATAAAAGAGATGGTACTAAAGGTATTAGGTCTATCTTTGAAGGTATTCACACTCCTCAAGTATTTACGGTATGCTTTAAGAAGCAGGATAAACCTAAGACTAAGAAGGCTTTACAGGCAGAGATTGACTACTTGGTAAATCAGTTCTGTGCTGATATTGACAAGGTTAAATCCAGCAAGAAAGGAGTAGCAGAAAGGGCTAAAACTCTGATTACAGAGTTAATTAAAGAGCCTATTCTTCCTTATGAAGAAGGTGAAGATAGGATATTGAGAGGTTTCAAGATTCAATTTGAATCAAGAGATGGAAGATACAACTGTATTGATATGGACATTGATGGTGAAGATAACATCAGACCTGTTAATATCAACACATTAAAGTGGTTACAGATTGGTGGAACTAAATATATTGTTGAGTGATGGTAACAGAAAAAGATTGTATTGAAGCTATTGAGGGTTACCCACCTCATGTTGTTGAGCTTATGCTTGATGAACAAGAAAGACAAGGTAATCCCAGAAATGTGGCAGTATTTCAAAAGAAGGCTGATGCTGGATACTTTGAAGGCGGCTTCACTTGGGGTAAATCTGTAAAAGGACCTATGTTCTGGAGTAGTATTCATAATGGTCACAAGTTTGATATTGCTATCCCTAAACCAAAGATTGAAGTAACCAAAGAAGTGGCAAGAAAAACTATTGAGAAACCAGTAGAGCAACAAGAGCAATCTGACGAAATCAAAGTAGGCAGTAAGGTAATAGCAGATTTCTCTAATAGAGGTGACAGAGCAAGAAAAAGGTTAGAAGTGAGATACAAGAATGTTATATCTATTATTGAAAAAGGTAATGGTGAAAAGATATATATCTGTGTTACTGATAGTCTTCTTGAAAAATTAATGGCTTTGGAAGTAACTACTAGTGGTATGAGCAGTCATACTATTGATGAGTTAAGAGTGCATAAGGTTAAACCTAAAAAGGTTAAACTGACTCTAAAAGACATTTCAGAAGGCAAAGGTGTGGGAATCCCATCTGAACTGATTGAGATTGTTAATTAATCTATAAAAGTAAGGGCATGGTGTAATATCATGCCCTTTACTTATTAACCCTTAAGTATATTGATATGCCAAATAGAACTTTTATCCTTAATAACTTGCATACTAACAAAGTAACCCTTATATTTGCACATAATTTTAATTAAAGAAATAATATGGCTATAAGATGTATTCCCACTACCAAAGAGGTAGAAGAACTAGCTAGAAAACTTCAAGGTGAAACTGTTGCTTCTGTCAAGGCTTTAATTGCACTATGGCAGGAGAAGAACAACAAGGATATAGATACTTTTCCTACAGCTAAAGAACTGAATGATTTCAGGGCTATACAAAGAAAGTCAACCACTGGTGTTAATAGTTATTCAGGTTATATAGAGCCTGAAGAAAATACTATATTTGTATTTGGAAGTAATCCAGAAGGCAGGCATGGTGCAGGAGCAGCTAAGGTAGCAAGAGAGAAATTTGGTGCTGTCTATGGTCAAGGTGAGGGCTTACAAGGAAATGCTTATGCTCTACCAACAAAAGACCTTAGAGTTAAGGAAAATAATGGTCTTAGAAGTATCTCTACAGAACAAATTGTTGAGAACATCAGGAAAATGTACCAAGTTGCCAGAGAGAACCCTGATAAACAGTTCAAGGTAGCATATACACATGGATTGAATGAAAAGTCTCTTAATGGATATACTGGTGAGGAAATGATTAATATGTTCCTTGAAGCAGGTGATATACCAGCTAATGTATATTTCAGTGACAAATGGGTTAATTCTGGCAAGTTTGCTTCTGAAAAAGAGACTACTTCATTCAGAGAGGACTTAGCTAAGGTTAGTCAGACTTTTACTCCTATTGAAAGGAAGAATAGAGTCAACCTGATTACTAGGTTATTCAGCAATAAGGTAACATCAGCTTTGGAAATAATGAAGAGTAACCTCAATAAAAGAATTGAGGCAGCTACTAGTTATGAACAGCAGAGAGAGCTTATTGATGATATGACAAAGCTCACCAGACCTCAAGTGATAAGGAGATTAGGACCTTCTAATATCTTCAAGAAAGTAAGGCAGACATTCAGTGCATATACAGAAGCTACTCAAGAGGAAAGAGTTGAATTAGAACTTGCTAATATTAATGCTGACCCAAAGGCTGCAAGACTTAGTGATGAACAGAAGCTGAAAGCTGCTCAAATGAAGGCAGACAGACAGTATAAGTCATTCATGAAGATACTTGATAACTTTCAGGCATTAGCAGAAGAAGCAAGTGCTAACTTTAGTCTTACAGAAGGAGTAGTCATGGATATAAGGAATGACTATGAACTTGATGAAGATACTAATACTGATGCAGTTGATGAAGAGGGTAATTCTATTGATGATAATGCAGAGAACAAGGAAGAGAACTATAAGGATGGATGGATGACTAATGTAAGAGAAGTTGCTTCATACAGTAGTCTTAGTAATAGAGTAAGAAACATCATAAGACAGATACCAAGACTTAACAGAAGAGGTACCTATGACTATGATGATTTAGGCTATGAACAATATCTTGAACCATCTTATGTTCATTCAGAATTGATACAAGGTCTTAGGGATATGGTAGATGCCAGAGACATGATACCTATGCTTAATAATCTTGCAACAAGAAAACCTTGGGCTAGACAGATATTGCAGAAAGTTGAGTCTGACAATCAAGTATTCACTGCCTTCTACAGAGCATATAGAAAGGATTATTTAAGCTATTGGATTCAGAAAAGAAAAGCAATAGGTGATGGTTCATTCAAGACTGAAACTATGTCTATCAATAAGGCAGAAGGTACAGCTCATTACTTTGATGAATGGAGAGACAACTATGAATTTGGTAACATACTGGATAGTGACAGCTTGTATGACAAGAATGGTGACATTCACCTGTCTAAAGCTAAGACTGGTCTTGAAATTGTTAACAATATCCTTAGCCAGTTCTCAAGAGTTGATAGAGAAGATGAGATTAGATTGTCTAATGACACTAAGGTCAACGATGACCTTATGAAAGCACTTAATATGTTGGGTATTTCCATTGGAAAACAAACATTGCAAGAATCTCTGAATTATGCAATAGATAATACTTCCTATCCAGTAGCAATCAGACAAGTACTTGAGGCATTAAGAACCATATATTATGACCTTAATAAAGGTAATGATAAGATAACTGATGGACAACCAGCAGACTTGGTAAACATCTATGGTAGCCAGTTCAACAGTATTGCAGAAGTATTTAACTTTGTTGATGAAGATACTGTTGAAAGTAGTGTAAGACAAGGTGATAAAACCAGATATGCTCATGTGAATCCTTCATACCTGACTACTTTGCTTAAGAAGCTAAGAAGAGAAGGTTTTGAGGAATTTATTGATGCAGAATATGGTGCTGTAGATTGGTTCAACAAGAATGGAGTATGGAGAAATCAATGGATTGAGGATATAAGGAATGACCAAAGGGTAAGAGACAAACTTGACCACATGGTTCTTCTTGAGTTCAACAGAAAGGAATATAGCAGATGGAGTGCACTTGATGCTACATTGGCTCTATTTAATCAATATTTTGCTGAACCCAGTAAGGAAGATACAGGCTTTGCTTGGTATCAAGTACCTATGTTGTCAGATAGCCAGAGTGCAGAGTTCATCAGACAGAAGAGGTATATTGCTGACTATGAGAATGTTATAAGTGATAAGATGATTACACTTGTTAAACAGGAACTAGACAGAATTGCCTTGGTCAAGAAAAGAGCTGAATCTGGTGTTGATGAAATAGGAAACTTTGATATTACCAAGAAGTCAAAAGGTGGTGCTGAATTTAAGTTCTTCCCTGAACTTAATACAATGAAGTTTGATGGTTTAAGCTTTGAAGAAACACTGACTAATATCAAGAACAATGCTACATTGGAAGAAGTAAATCAGTTCATTAAGGATACTGTAACAGGTATTATGAATGACAGATTCAATCTTGCAATTGAGAATTGGAGAAAGATTGGTGTATTTGACAGAGTAAGTGATGCCAAAGATGCCAAGTTTGTAAACTTCAACAGGTATAGTGAGGATGGTGTAATATCAGACTTGAAGGAATGGTACTGGAATAGTACTTATGCCCAAAGTCAGATGATACAGATGCTTACTACTGACTTAGCTTATTATAAAGACCTTGAGGACTTTCAGAAGAGAAACAAGCAAGTTCATGCTCCATCAGAGAGACTGAATACACTTGCTACTTGGAATGGAAATCCTGTACTGGCTAGGGATGCTAATGGTGAACCTAGAAAGGAGAGGACTATATACTTGAAGGATGATGAACATAAATCCTTATCTTTTGAAGACATAAAGGAAGTAGTTGATGCAAAAGTAGCCAAAGGAGAACTTACTAATTATGACAGGGCTGTCATTTTAGGTAAGTATGAAAAGGTGAATGTTGCTGATGCTCAAGCATATAGAAGTCTTGACAGCTTTAGAGCTACTCAAATCATGGCTGATATGTGGTCACAAGAAGAAGAGGATGCATATAATAACTTTAAGGATAATAAGTGGTCAGCAAGAGATTTCACTGTACTGTGGAATACCAGAAAGCCTTACTTATATACTCAAAGTAACCAAAGTAATCAGGTTGATGAAGGTCAGATAAGGGTTTCTACACAAAATAAGAACTCGGAAATGATTCTTTTGACACAAGCTATCTTTGGTGAAATACTTGCTTCTCCCAAGATGAAAGCTATGTCAGACTTCATGAAGAAGTATGAGATAGATGTCATACAGTTTGAGAGCGCAGTCAAGGATGGAAAACAAGGTGTAATTGACATAAATGGTGTTGAAAGCTATGAAGAAGTTATGGGAGTACTTGAACAAAGTACTGGTGTAGCATCAGGTATGGCTAATCCTAATTATGTGCATGAGTTTGACTATAATGACTATGGTATTCAGACTGCAACTCCTGAACATGGTATTGACAAAGAACAGTTAGTAGGTACTCAAATTAGAAGGTTAATAGGTGCTGATATTGCAGATGATGCAATACTTACTTATGGTAAGAAGTCAATGACTAAAGCCCAATGGTTTGATTATTTCAATGCAGTTAATGTTGCCAATATCAGAGAGAAGTTTGAAGAAGTACAGAAGATATTTGGTAGCCCAAAAGAAGTTGAGAAGATTCTTCAAAGTGAAGTAAGAAATAATCCAAGGTATGGTACAGACCTACTTGAAGCATTATCACTTAATGAACAAGGAGAATTTACAATACCACTTGATGACCCTTCACAGGCTTTGAGAATACAATCATTGCTGAACAGTGTCATTAAGAGCAGGATTACTAAGCAGAAAATCAAAGGTGGTGCTCTTATTCAGGCAAGTGCTTATGGTTTAGCAAGAAAACCACAGATGGTATTTGAGGGTGAAGGAGAAAACAAGAGACTGAAATACATGGAATGTTATCTACCTTGTCCATCAGAGAAACTGTATGACTTACTGTTAGACCCTAATACACATGAGCTTGATATTAACAAGAAGGATGAGAGTGGCAAATTCATTGTACCAGAGAAGTTAAGAGAAGTAATAGGTTACAGGGTTCCAACAGAAGATAAGTATTCAATGGCTCCATTAAGAGTAATTGGATTCTTACCAAGACAAGTTGGTTCAGTAATTATTCTACCAGAAGATATTACAACTATTGCAGGTTCTGACTTTGACGTGGACAAGATGTATGTTATGTTCCATGATTTCTATCTTGAAGACTTTGACAGAGCAAGAGCTAAGAAAGACTTTGAGAAAGCTAATGCTGGTACTGCTAACTTGATTAACCAAATGCTTGGTCTTGAAGAAGACATTGAGGAGAATGATGTATATAAGGAATGGTTCAAAGAGAATCAGGAGATGTATAGACATGACACACCTAAGGTTGTACCCTATAAGTACAATTATAATAAGGTAAGTGGTGACTCCAAGATGGATATTTATAACAATGCAAAGGCTAATAACAAGCCACAGAGAGACAGTCAGATGATAGACCTTATGTGGTCAGTACTTACTAACAGTGATACTACTGGTAAGTTCCTTAACCCAGGTGGATTTGATGAACAAAAGAGAACAGCAAGACTTGCTACTATCTTACAAAATAACACATTAGACCAGCTTAAAAGCAAGTATGGTGGAGTAGATAAACTGCTTAACTATAGTCTTGATGAACTGGATGATATTGTTAGAGAAAGTAAACAAGTATTGAATCCTCTTACACCAGATACATGGGTTAATCTACATCAAAGGAATATGTCTGGAGCAGCATTGATTGGTATTGCTGCTAACCATAATGCTTCACATGCTCTAATGCAAAGTACCCAATTAGGTATAGCACCAGAGTATGTACTGACAATCAATGGACACCAGTATAACTCATTCCATGACATTAAGAATGCAGAGGGTAAGTTCATTACTAGAAATGTATCAGGTTTCCTTGCTGCATTTGTAGATAATGCTAAAGACCCTATTGCAGGTGATATGAACTTTAACATGGTAACTGCTGACTTAGCATTTACTCTGTTAAGAATGGGTCATTCTCCTATGACAACAGGCTTGATTATCAGTCAACCTATTGTAAGGGAAATAACTGAAATGATTGAGAATACCAGAAGAGGAATGACTGATGTTATCAATGAGGTACTTGAGAAGTATAAGAAGTTAGCTGGTGGAGAGAACATCAATACCAGAGACAAGATTAACTCTCATAACTTTACTGATAGTGAACTTGCAAGTAACATTGCAGCAGCTAATAATCCTTCAGGTAATTCTTCAAACATTGAAGAGGCACAATTCTTTGGTAATCAGCTTATGGTTGGATATATGTTCAGCAAGTTAAGTAAGTTATCAACTGCACTTGGAGACTTGACACAAGCAATAAGAGCAGATACACAGAATGGTGCAGCAGGTCCATCTATTGCAGCTAATGTTGTTAAGATTGAAAGAGTGGATGATTTGCTTAATAAGTCACAGGAAGAAGGTTATCCTTTAACTGGTATAGACTTCATTGGATTTGGAATGGATGAAAATGCAATCATTAATAGTCCTACTCCTATTCTTCAAGCAATGTTCACTTATGGTATTGAAGGAACAGAGGATATGTTTAAGCCCTATGTACCTTACTATAATGACAATTACAACAAGGCAATTGCAATGCTTAAGGATGTAACTAAGTTTGGCAGACTTGATGAAAAGACTAGAAATAGTATCTACAATGACATTCTGACTTATTATATGAGTCAATACAGTCAATTTGGTGCAGATGATACAAGAACAGCTCAAGAGAAAAGAGATTACTTTATCAATCAATTCCCACAGGAATTTGCTAAGTTTAAAGAAGCTCATCCTGAACTAAGTAAGTTGTCATTCATCAATAGACTCAAGGTTATTGGTAGGACTAAATATAATCCTGTTCACTCTATAGTGTTCACAAATGTAGGTAAGATAACTCCTATACAAAAGGAACAATATATCAGAGACTGGACTACATTGTTATATATGAATGAGGAAACCTCTCAAATGGCTAAAGACTTGTTCACATATAATTATTTCAAAGGTTTTGGATTCAGTCCTTCAAGTTTTGGGCATCTGACAAGTACACAGGTTAAGTTAAACAGTAGAGACTATATCAGAAGTCTTAGAGAAGTAATGACCAATCCAATTGATGTCAATAACTTCTGGAGACAGTATGTAAGGAATCACATGGATAACAGAAGTCTTGTACCTGATGTAAGTAAGAGTTCAATTGAGGTTGGTGTTGATACAGAAGGATTTAATATCAAACTTGATAAGTACTCTTCATTTGATGATAAGCAGTTGGCTAAGCCATTTGACCCAAGTACTGACAAGGAGTTCACATATCATGAATATGTTTACTTCAATGTCAAGGGTAGGGACATGTATTTCCAACTGATTAATGTTGATGCTGGTACAGCAGAGTACAGCAGGATTAAGCCTTTAGGTTTAAAGAACCAGTATGTTGAGTATCAATATGGAATGGATGCTAGTGCTATGGAAAGTGTTGTTTCAAGTGCTGAACCAAGTACTTCATTCAATGATATATATGATGATTATACTCCAGTAGAAGATACAAGAGATATTAGAGATGTTCCACATCCTATAAGTGATGTAGCTAGAGTACTTGGGTATGAAGTATCAGAAGATATGATAAATGAACTTGCTAATTTAACACCTAATGACTTTGACCCTGCAAGTGGTGAAAGTTTCTGTTTATAATAATATTATGGCAAAAAAATGTAAATTAAGACCAGAGGTAGTTGAGGGGAGAATATCCCCTCTCTACTCTCAATTAGAGAATTTCTTTGGCAACAGGAAAGATGCTATGTTCTGGTATACCAGAGCTAAGAGTGTGGACTTCCAAAAGAAGTTCCCCAGTGTAAGGCATGATAAATATGGTGAGCCACTATTTGATGACTTACTTAACAAGATTGGTATATCTAAGCTGAAAGATGAGAGTGGGACTCTTTCTATGCTTAATAGGGAGATAGGACATACACAAAATGGCAAGGTAGTATTACAGCCTAAAGACTATGGTCATGTAGCTGAATTACAGGAACAAGCTGTAAGATTTAACAATAACAGTCCATTCAGAGACAAGTACTTTGCCACAGTAGAGGAAGCCTATGATGGCAAGAATAGTGGTGCTACTATTATTGTTAAACCTAATAGGGAGAAAAGAAACAGTGAGCCACAAAGACTTGCTGTTAATTATAGTCTGAACAAGAAGCTTGAGGGCTTACTTAATTCATGGGGTATTGGTATTGGTGCACTCACCAGTCTTGAAGAAAGATTAGGTGTTAATGGTGTTATGGACTTAAGTGTAGCAATGGATGCTGCTACTGGTTTAAGGCAAGTAATCAGACTTGCTAAAGGTGAACAAGGACAGGCAGCATTACCTGAAGAGTTTGCTCACTTTGCTATTGAAGCTATGGGAGAGAATCCTATAAAGACAAGAGCAATCAACTCATTAACCAATGAGGAAGTACTAAGAAGAGTACTAGGTACTGACTATGATAACTATTCAGCCAAGTATAATGGAGACTTGAGAATGTTAGCTGAAGAAGCTCTAGGTAAAATGGTAGCTAAAGCCCTTGTCAACAATGACATTTACTCTCCAAGTCCCAGTTTGTTCCAGAGGTTCCTAACCTCTCTAAAAAATTTCTTCTCAAGATTCAATGGTTCTGATATTGATGCTATTGTACAACAGGCACAGAATGAGGCTAATCAGATAGCACAGGATATTACTACAGGCAAGTTTAATCTAAGGATTAACAGTCCTCAATATAACAGACAGTTCTACAGTCTTACTTCTAAGGTTGACAGAGATGTCAATCTACTTAACAGAATCATAGAACAAGAGCTGAAGAGGTTGAAGATATATGGTAAGAAGGAGGATTTCAATGCAGCTCAACAGGCTTATATTGAAGAGTTGAATCAATCTATTGCAGAAAATCAAGCACTGGAAGGTATTTATAAGTATATACAAACCAGTCTTGGAGTACTTGAGAAGCTACAAGGCAGATTAAGTACAGTAGTGGATATGGATGCACCTCTCAATGAGAAGATGTCTGCATTAAGGAACATCAGAAACTATATGTCATCTTATGGTAGTATCATACTTGAAATCAGGAAGGATATGAATGCTGCATCAGCAGAAGGTGATAATAGATTCAAGGATAAGTTGAGGAATCTTCTTGACCAGAATACTGTTATCATACAGGATTTAAGTGCTGACTTCTATGATGTAAGTAAGACATTATTTACTGATTTTATTAAACCATTTGTTGGTGAAGGATTAAGTATCACTATTGCTAGAGATAAGTACAAAAAGACTTATACAGCAGAAGAACTTGTTACTTCAATGGATAGGGATATTACTTTCTTTGACAGATGGCTTGACAGTATGGCTGACAGTTCAGACCCTATGTTACAAATTTATGACCAAGTAGTCAAGAAGCAAAAGTTTGAAGCTAGACAGGATACTATCAATATGCAAAAAGATATTGAGTATGCTGCTATGAAACTTGAGAAAGCTGGTATCAAGAATACTGACTGGATGTATGAAAGAGATGCCAATGGTGTACCAACAGGTTACTTTGTACAACCTGTAGACTGGGCAACATATAGGGCTGAAAAGAGAAAGTTCAATGACTATCTTAAGAATAAGTATGGAGAGAATCCTGAAGGTGAGGACTTACTTGAAAGGTCAAGGGAAATAGCTATATGGTATGCAGAAAACAGTAGCAGGGATGAACATAACAATATTGTCCCTAGCATGACTAAATACAAGAGCAAGGCATTTGCAAGCCTTAATTCTGCACAAAAGGAGTATTACCAGTTCATTATGAACCTCAAGGCTAAGTTAGATAATATCCTGCCACAGGAATATACCAAAGTAAATAGGGCACCACAAATTAGGAGAGACTTCTTACAAAGAATGCTAGGAAGTGGTAACAAAGCTAAATACTTCTGGGAAACTATGAAGGATACCTTGGTGAGAAGGGAAGATGATGTTGATGTACAATATAAGGATGATAAGTCTGTACTAATGGACTTTGAGGGTAATCCAGTTAATAAGTTACCTATATATTATACAAGACAACTTGAGGATATGAGAGACTTGTCTCTTGATTCTACATCATCTATGATAGCTTATGCTTCTATGGTCAATGACTTTAATAGAATGAATGAAGTACTTGATACACTTGAAGTAGGCAGACTTGTACTTGCTGAAAGAAAAGTAGCAGACCTTGAAGGTGATAAGAGAAGAGTTGAAGGATTCAAAGTATTAGGGGCTGAAGTGAAGAACCTATTAACTAAGAAAGGCAGTAACTCTTTCTTCATGGATAAGCTTAATTCATTCATGGAGATGCAAGTATATGGTAGATACATGAAGGATAGTGGCACTATTGGTGAGAGTAAGATTGATACCAATAAGGCAGTGGCTTTGCTTATGAAGATGACAAGTTACAGTACTACAGCTCTTAGCTTACTTACAGGTACAGCCAACATGTTACAGAACTTTGCAACAAGTAACATTGAAGCTGCATCAGGCAGGTTCTTCAATCACTTGGAATTAGCCTATGCTGATAAGGAATATGGTACTCATCTTCCAGCATATCTTGCAGAGATTGGTAATAGAATTAAGACAAGCAAGATTGCACTATTTGATGAATTGTTTAATGTTCAACAGGACTACAAGCAAAGTGTCAGAAATGTGAATTGGAACAAAAAGACTTGGGCAACAAGATTAATAGGAGAAAATGCCATATTCTTCACTACTCAAGCTGGTGACCATTGGACACAAAACAGGATTGCTATTGCTCTTGCTGACAGGTTCAAATTGAAAGATGCAAATGGTAAGGACATTAGCCTTTGGAATGCACTTGAAGTAGTTCCTATTGATGGGAAAAACAAGAATATGGGTGCTAAATTACAGCTCAAGAAAGGTGTAACAAAGGCTGATGGAAGTCAGTTTACTCAAGATGATATACTTGCTTTCTCAAACAGGGTAAGAGGTATTGAGAATAATCTATATGGTATTTATAACAGTGAAGACAGAATAGCTGCAAAACAACTTGCAGTTGGCAGAATGGCTATGATGTATAGGGACTGGATGAGACCATTATGGTTAAATAGATTTGGTAGAGGTAAATATAACTTTGACTTACAGGACTATACAGAGGGTTATTACCAGACTGGTTATAGGTTCTTGAAGCAAATGTATAAGGACATCAAGCAATCAGAGTTTGATATTATCAGTCAATGGAAGGAGCTTACTCCTCTTGAGAAAGGTAATATCAGAAAGGGATTAATGGAGATAGGAACCTATATTGGTCTTACATTGTTACTTGGTCTGCTTGAAGAAGCAGGTGGTGATGATGAAGATAAACCTTGGGTACTTAGAATGGCTGCATATTCAGCCTTAAGGCTAAAGAGTGATATTGGTGTCATGCTTCCAAGTCCTACAATGCTTGATGAATCTCTTAAGCTACTTGATGACCCAACTGTTATTATTCCTACATTGAAGAAATTAAGGAATGTAATCAAGTTGTTTTATCCTGAAAGCTATGATGAAGTTATTGAGACTGGTCCATATAAGGGATATACCAAAGCTGAAAAATACATATTTGATTTACTTCCATTCAGGAAACAAGTACTTAATGCACTTGACCCTGACCAACCAGCAAGGTGGTTTAAGATGGATGCTAGATAAAAAGAAAAGGGAGATAGTTAATTCTATCTCCCTTTATTTTTTCTTGCTTAGAAACAACCAAGTTGTTCAAGACCTTTATCCCTTTCTTCAACAGAAGCATCATTCCATGAATCACTACTCCAACCTGCTAATTCAAGCAGTTCTTGAGTCTCAATATCCAAGTCATCAAACTTCCTATGACTGTCATTGAATAATGAATCATAAGGTTCAGGTTTAACTGTATTCTCTTGTGGAGATTCAGCTACTTTGGGGATACCCCCCTCTGTATATTCAGGATTATTCTGATTAACATCTTGCAAATCCTTCATTGCTTCTAGTAACTTATTCTTCTTTTGGACCACAATAGGTTTGCCACTAAGTTCTGTTACATCTTGAGATTCTGTTACAACTCTTGCAGGATTCTTGCTTATGGCATCCTTAATCATGTTGTATGCTTTCTCTTCTGACATAGAATCTTCACTATGTAAACCTTGTATAATCTGAATCATCTTACCATTATTAAACACTGCATAATGCTTATATAATGTAGTTTCTCCCTGATTAAGTCCTCTAGTTACAACAGGTTCTCTGTAATAATATACAGGCAATCCTTGTACTTCAGTCAGAGGTCTGATGTTACCCTTAGTGACTTGTCCATTAAGTATCACATAACCTTCAACTGCATCAGGTAATCCATTCTTAGGAGCTGGAGCCTGTTTAACTTCTGGTTGTAATAACTCATTAGACTTGTCTACTACAGGTGGAGTTTCAGGTATCTTAACCCCTTGTGCAGCTTTAACTGGTACAAGTGGATTATAAGTTAACTTAATTCCTTTCTCCGCTGTAACTCCTTGTAATTCATCCTTTGTATAGTTCAATACAAATGGTACAAGTGCTAAGGCATTAATAGTACCATCATAACTACTGTCAAATAGATTCTTATATGCACTAAGTTGTAGTGTATATTGGTCTCTTGTACTTCTAGTTTGTCTACTACCAACAGAGCTAAAATAATCTATAACAGCACCTGATTTATCCTTATAAGGATGGAAACTATACCTACTGGTCTTGAAGTCATATATATTAAATTCACCTGTCAGTTCATTAACACTAAGAGCATCAAGTTCACCTGCAACTCTAGTACCATCTTCATACTTATGGAATACAACTATCCTGTTAGTAAGTAGTTTCTCACCTGCATTTTCAAGATTAACTCTCATTTGTTTAAGAGCTTTCATCAATGCATTAAATGCTGGCTGGCTCATGTTTGAAGGTTTCTCAATCTTCTCATTAGAACCAAAGAATCTTCTTGCAATATCATCCACAAGGTTACCCATTGTAGCTGCATTGTTTCCACTAAATTCTCCTGTCCAGTTACTACCTATAACAGTATGAACTCTACTATATTCATGGTATTGTCCATCTTCTTCCATTACCATATAAGAACCTGAAGAAGTATCAGCTGTACCATCAGGATTTCTCTTGACCTTTTGTTGGTCTTCCTGTAATCTCTGAAGAGTTGAGTTAATAATAGCTACCTTACTCTGTCTGCCTTCAATAGCTCTCTTGACATCATCAGCTTCACTAGTAGATAAATAAGATTGAGTAGACCTATTAAGCACTCTGCCATCAGGTAATACTATTCTGTTTCTATCCATAGTAGCACCATTAGTCTTAGTGCCATATAATGATTCAGCATAAGCCAAGTCTCTGATAAGACCAGCATTAGAAGGAGTAACTAAGTTCTCATTAATATCATAAATGTTACCATTCTCTACATAGTATCTACTTCCACCTACAGTTACACTGACTCCCTCTTTACCACTTGCAGGATTAAAGCTTCTACCCTTTGGATTAACTGCTTTCTGTTCTGTTCCTGCATCATCATAGTAGTTAGTAGTGAACCAACTACCAGTCATTTGGGTATCAGTCAAGTGTGTATAAAGTAAGTCATCATTCAGTATATCTTGGTTATAAGTACCTGTGTTGACTTTACCTGCTGATATATTGAATGGTGGGTTATACTCATACAGAGCATTAAGTATACCATCATATATTTCTTCAGGAGTTGAATGTACAGCTTCATCATATTGCATACCTTGAACAGGGTCAAGAGTCATTACACCACTTCCACCTCTTTCAACAAGTATGTTCTTCCTTACATATTCTCCATCTTTAAGCCATCTAACAGTAAGTACTTTGTTATTACCCATGTTGTCAAGACTTATATGGAAAGTATTATCAAGATGAAGTACTTTACCTAACTCATTAAGTGCAGTTAATGCTTGGTCAGGATTACTTATCTTAGACAACTTATCTATTGCAGCATGAATTTTTTGTGCAGACTTATTGCCTGATGTACTTAATTGTCCAAGATTAAATTCTTCAGCATTGAAATGCTTGACTCTTATTAGCTTAGGAGAGTATGTACCTCTACTGTTCTTAAGTAATAGATATACCTTACCATCAGAGTGAACTTCATCATATACTGGTTCAGTATTTATATCACCATTAGTCTGTAAGTTCATGTTCTTCATTACACCAAGTCTTGCATCACCTTTGACTACATCTTTGACAGATTGTGTCTGGTTTCTATCATACTTGAATCTGCCTAACATTACCTTATTGACAGTAAGTGTAGCCTGTTCACCTTTACCTACTCTGGTAATTAAGTTAGCAAGTCCTACATAGTTCTTACTCTTAGCAGTAGCAAGTGAAGGTAAAGTACCAACTACTTGGTCACCTTTATACATGACTATTTCATCATAATCACCTACTCTTTCTGCCTTAAGTGTGAGAATGTCTCCTTCATGGACATTGCCATTATTGACATAATCAAAAGCACCTTTAGACTGTAAGAAGTTATATAGACCTTGATAATTAGGATTACTTACAATTAGTGGCTCAAATACACCTTGTGCAAGCTTTTGTGTATTATACTCACTAAGTGCAGGTCTATAGTACCTATTCTCTGTTGTAGCAGGAAGAGATTCTGTATCCTTGTCAAGGTAATCTAACTCCTGTTCATTAGTGACAGAAGCAGAAGGTATTTGAGGTATCCTACTTGCAATAGTACCTATTAGTTTCTGTACTCTGTTGTAGTTGTCCTCACTTGCCATTTCAGGTAAACCACTTATATCATCTATAAGACTGTTCAACTCTGATGATGCCTTTCTTATATCCTCTTCACTTTTGGTTGAAGCAGCCTTAGCTACCAAAGTCTCAAGTGTTCTAATCCTTGGAGCCAGACTGAAATCATCAAGATATTCTTTGTCAACAGTCTGACTTACTTCACCTATAAGGTCATTATAGGGATTCTTGGTTTCAGTAGGTATTGTTGTAGTAGCATCACTTCCTGTAGTTTCTTTACCAACTTCTCTACCACTGGGTGTAGGAGTTGCATCAGGAATAGCATCCTTTTCCTGTGCATTAGTTGCAGCTTCTGCTATCATATTCTGAAATAGATTAGCAGCTACTTCACTTAGTTCACCTTCTGGTTCTGTAATAAGTTCAGGACTAGTTAAATCAGCAAGTGATTTTTCTTCCTTAAACCTCTTGTCAAGTAGTGCATTAAGGGCTTCTTTATCTGCATCTGATAGTTCAGACTCATTAATAAGTTTACCCATTTCAGCACCAAAAGACATTGCCTTCTTGAAGTCTTTAGCTAGTGGATTAGTACTCTCACTTAACAGTTCATCACCCACATTGTTTTCGCCTACTATATCTGCTATATCACTGAATGATTGAGCATTAGTAAGTTGTCCTCTTACTTGTGCAAGTTGTTCTTCTTGTGCCCTGTTAGCTACTTGTTCATCAGCTGCTGCTGTTGCTTCCTGTATCTTTTCAGGATGTGTCAGCAAGTCAGTAAATCTATTACTGAACTCTACAGCTTTCTCTGCTAACTTCTTAAGGTCTTTAACAGATTGTTCAATATCAACCTTGTCAATATTGTAACTGTCATTCAGAATCTTCCTGACAGCACTTTGCATTGCTACAAAGCTTTCATTCTTAGGGTCTGCAAGTACTGCAAGCAGCTCTTGATTATTAAGGTCAAGTATGGTTCTATCCATAGTTTTACCTTCCTTTTCAAGGGTTGCAAAGTTCATCTTCAATGCTTCTCTTACATCATCAGCAACATTATTGAATCTCTCAATATAGTCACCATGCTTCATGTTAAGCCAAGTAAGCTCTGACACTTGTTCACTTGTAAGGTCAGGACTTCCTACTCTTATGATTTTGTCCTTAGTAGTTCTGTAATCCTTGATTTTCCTTAGAATATCATCTCTATCTTCTGTAAGACTTTGAATCATATCCTCTCTGTCCATAGCATTACCATTGGTAGAGAAAGGACCATTACCATTCTCATCAGTAGTATTCTTAATGATATTATCGAGGTTCTCATCAGAAGTATCATATGCCTGATTAATCATTTCAGTAAGGTCATTCAGTTTACCTGCATTGTCAAACATGACAATATCAGATATAAACTGTGATGATTCTGCATCCTTGAATCCTGCAACATCTCCTTCAGCAGCAGCAGCATCCATTTGATTCTGATAATAGTTGTGTCTTACTAATCCTTGATAATAGTTCTGAAAATTAGGGTCTTCAATTCTACTATTCAAGTAGTTAATCATCTCATTATCTCTGGCTTTACCCTCTTGATAATCTCTAAATTCACCAACTATACCACCTTCAATAGTTACAGGACTTCTCCATTTACCTTCACTTGATTTAGCACTTCTGAACATAGGCATACCCATAGCACCAGTCATAGCACCAATAGTAAATTCTTCCCATGAAGCTGGGTCACCTACTGTATCACTAATACCCTTAGCTGATGCCTGTAACCAATTAAGTGATTGCTGTGCAGCTTCTGGGTCCCACTTGGACATATAGAAGTTCTCTACCTCTGAACCATACTTAAGTCCGGGGATAGTAGCAGCAATCTTCTGTTCCATTTCTTCAGCACCTTCTGATAAGAAACCAGCAGCAGCTTTGACAGGCATTCTAGTTGAAGCATATTTACCATTCTTCATGGCTATCTTTGTATCTCTGATTGCTGTATTAGCACCCTTAGAATACAATTTACCCCACATAAACCAGTTTGATGCTGTAAGAATAGGTATATTAAGAGCCAAGTCTACATTACCCACTTTGGCTTTATCCTCATTTAACTTGGCAAGGGACTGGTCATAAGTCTGTTTTGCATCTTGCATAAGTGCATTATACATTTCAGTACCCTTATAGTTCTGGTCTATAGCTTGAAGTCTTTGTTGATAAGCATCATCTACCTTTGCTTTCTCAAAGTCATACCATTCATTAGCATTGTTATATGCTTCTATCTTACCTTCATTGATTGCAGATACAGCAGAACCAACTATAGACCTAACCATAGCAGGAGCACCTTTAAGTGCACCTGATACAAGATTACCAGTAGCCATAGCACCAGCAGTAAAACCTAAGTTCTTGATAAACTTATCGCCCCACCAGTTAGCTGTCCATATATTCTTGTACCATTCACCATTTTGGTCATTCTGAATTTCTTCATTGGTTCTATAGTTAGGCATCATTTGCTCTGACCAATCATTTACTTGCTTCATTCCTTTAGCAAAGTCATTATCCCAGAACCCTGACCATTCACCTTTGTCTATAGCATTAGCTGCACCTACTACTACACCAAGAGTACCATCAAGAAATGTAGTACCAGCAAGTACTACACCTTTACCAAGACCTGCACCTAATTGTGCATACCAAGGTTGAAGTTCTCCTCTTGTGTTATTAAGGTCATCAAGTTGAGTTGCAGAAGTAATGTCCTTATCATACATGCTATCATTAAGACCTGCTACACCAATCTCCTGCACAGCAGGAGTGCTTATATTCATCTCCTGCTGTCTTGCAGCATAGCCGGGTGTAGGGTCTGCAAATGATACATCATATCCATTCCTTTTTAACTCATCAAGTATACCTTGTCTTCTATTTACTCCCTTTAATGGAGTACCATAGTTAAAATTATCCTGTGCCATATTATTCCATAAACAATTTACTGTCTGTCTTGCCTTGAGTCTTAGCAAGTGTGTTGAACTTACCATCAAGTTCACTCATATAGAAGTCAATCAATAAGCTCATGCTTGCATAATCTTTCTTCTCTTTGGCTTCTTCTATCAACTGTTGAGTGTTCCTTAAGGTTCTGTTCTTATCATCTACTACTTCTGGGTCAAGTACAGCCTTTTTAAGTTTGTCCTTCTTGTCTCTATATACATAGACTAAGTTACCACTTTGAGGGTCAAAGTCTAAGTGACCAGAGTTAGGCTTAATTTCAGCCAGTTCATCAGATTCAAGCTGTTTGCCTTTCTTTCCATCTTTGAACTCATAAGCTGGTATCTTATCCTTAATAGCCATAGTAGCTAAGTTCTGTGTTACCACATCATTTAACAAGCTATTATCAGCTAAATTAGTTGAATAAGTAAAGTCTCTTATGGCTGCTCCTTTGATTTCAGCTTTTGCCTTTTGTATAATAAAGTCAGGGTCAGTTGTACCATACTTATCAGTGATTCTCTTTAACTTCTCTCTATTAGGTTGATACTTCTCTTTAGTACCATAAGAACCCCAAGTAGCACCATAAGCTCTTGCTTCATTTCTTACTTCTCTTTCAGCCTCTTCTTTCAATATATCAGGGTTCTCTTTTACCTGTTGAAGGAAGTTGATTTCATCTTGTAATTGAGTAGTTTCAGCATCCTTTACTGTAGTTCTTGGTACTGGTCTGTAACCTAATCTAGGATTACTATTATCACCTTGAGCAGCAGCTAGTTTAGCCCTTTGTAGTGGGTCAAGGTATTCTTGATTCTGCACCTGTTGATATTGTGTATCTCCAATAGCACTATATAATCCTCTACCTATAAACTCTTTAGCTCTTTGCTTGGATATATTATCACCCCATACATCAATACCAGAAGAAGCATATACATCATCAGCAATCTTCTTGAGTTCTTTAGGCGCATTAGGGTCATCCATTGCAGCCATGAGAACTTGTTCAGGAGTGTAACCTCTATTCATCATAGTTTCAAAATACTGTCCTCCTAATATTCTTCTCCATTCTCTTGGTTTCTCTTGTTGATATTTAGCTAACTCTTTTGCTGCTTGAGCTGCTTGTTGAGTTAACATATTACCACTAATTGACTGATAAGACATATTAGGATTGTTGATTAAATCATCAAGACTAAGAGTAGAAGCTTCTCTACTTAATAATAAGGTAGGGTCTTTCAAAAGAGCTTCTCTCTGCTCTTTAGTTAATTCCTCTCTTCTTTTGTAAGCTTGTTCTATTGGAGTAATCTCTGAACTGTATCTTCTTCTCATGTCAAGAAGTCCTTGCCTGCTTCCGGGAGTAAGTCCCTCTTTTGATAATACATCAACCTGAGATGATAGGTCATTAGCATAGTTCTTGTACATATTATATGCTATTGGGTCTGTCTGTTCATTAGCTAATTTTTCAAATACATCAGCTCTGGTAGCCAGATTAGACATCTCCTCTTCAATAGCCATGTGTTGTTCTTGTGCCAATTGAATAGGCTTAATCATCTCATCATAAGAGAATGGTCTGAATTTACTTCCTACTACTATATTATTACCAGCCATAAGTCAATCTTCCTCCTCTCTTCTTCTTGTTCTTACCTTTATATTCTACTCCACCTTTAGAACTTAAATCATAATATAGAGCAGGATTTGATGCTATCATGTTTCTTGCAAAGTTTTCTTGACCTACAGCTCCAAGATTGTCCAAAAGATTAGTAAGATTAGCAGACCTAGCTTGAGAACTCCTAACATTTGCAGTATCTCTCATTTGAGCTTGTGCTAGTCTCTGTTTCAATCTAAGTTCATTCTGCTGTTGTTGTATGTTTGCATTAGCAGCATCAGCTTTAGTTAAAGCTTCAGCATTAAATTGATTAGTGCCTCTATTGAATGCTTGAACCTGTTGTCTTTGTTGTTCATTGTACATTTCAGCTTGTCTTGTAAGGTCTCCTAATTGATTACCATAATTGTAATCAGATGCAATAAGACCTGCCATTGCAGTAGCTCTATTACCACCTGAAGTATTCAATATACCTCTTCTCTGTGCAGCCCTATTAGCATTAAGCTTATTAGTCATATAGTCAGTATCAAGTGGCTTATATGTCAAATAGTTGTTAATAGTTCTAGCACCAATAGGCTTAATAGGCTTAATAGCTCCATTAATATAGTCTGATGGTCCATAGTCAGGTCTGTTAGTATTAACAAACATATCACTAAGTACACTAAAAGCTGACCCTGCAACAGGAGCATATCTCATCCATGTTGGAGATAAACCATCTGAACTATTAGCGGAATCTTTACTAACAGCTTCTTGTGGACTAGCAGTTTGAGGAGTAATTATATTACCCTCATTACTCATAAATGTCATAGGATTCCTATTCAAGAAAGACATTGCAAGTCTATTCTGATTAGTGTAATCTGGTAAATTAATTTCCCTTTCTACACCTATAGGACCTCCATCATCAAATCTATTATTATTTCTCTTTACTCTTATACCTTCTTGTATTCCAGCTAATCTTCCCATACTTGCTTCTAATCCTCTTTTACTTATAGGGTCATTAGGTCTTTCTTCACTCTCTTTTTGAAGGTTCTTGGCAGCATCTGCAAATGTTTTCCCCTTCAATTTAAACTTCTTCATATCCTTCTTAGGTACCTTAAGTCTATTGCTGAATACATAATTGTTAAATACTACTTCTCCTTCTTCAACTAAGTTAGGTACTCCATCTTGGTCAACTCCCATTTGGACTCCTTCATTAGGATTCTGTTCATGAGCGCCACCACTACCTATAAATGTTATACCATTAGTGAAGTCTCCTCCATGAGTACCTAGAGGCCCACCTAATGCTTTCTTGTTATACCATTTTTTCCCTTCTTCATTCCACCATTCTTGAACCTCAGGAGAACTCATTATATCAGCTCCAGCTTTTTTGGCATTCTCTCTCCACTTCTTATCTCCTGTATTATAATCTCCTCTCCTAGCTTTCATAACTGCATGTTTATATGGGTCCTCATCAACTGGGTAATCTTTCTCTCTTTTCTCTAAAGCAGGCATCCTACTCTTAAAGTATTTCTCGTTTTCCTCATTATAAACCTCTCTATCCAAGTTTGGGTCAGTTATATCCCAAGGTCTTATGTAGTAGTCAGGATGTCCTATCCTAAATATAGGACTAACATCTATCTTAGCATTAATATCCCCTCTATATGGTCCTATAAAGTAGTTATGGTCATTGTATAACTCAGTTGGGGTTATTTCACCCTTATCGGAATAATAGCCTTCAGGGTAGTCTTTCTTTGCTTTATTATATTGTTCCTTAGTTTTTAAGAATGTATAAGGCTTATAGTTACCTAGTTTAGTTTCATATGCTGGAACTCCTATAGCCTCCTCAAAAGGTATGCCATATTTAGCAGCATGTTTAGCAACACTATCTAGTAGATTAGTTGATATTACAGAACCAGTTGCATCTCCTGCATTGGTCAGTTTAACCTTCTTATCTTCTATGAATGGTATAGTTAATGATAAGTCCTTCTCATTTCTACCTTTAACGAATTCTCCATCTTTATGTAAAACGACACTAGTATTATAGTAATCGTTCATTAGTTTCTTTAGTACAGGATACTTTCTTTGTAGTGGATAGAATGCAGCATTAACTAATTTATTGCTAAGGTCTCCATCTTCCAAAGGTCCACCATCAGCATGTTTCCATCCTCTTGCATTCTGTGCAAATGTAGCTCTTTTTCTTACAGCAGGACTACTACTGTGCTTACCTCTGGCTATACAAGCAGAAGTAACTTTACCACCACAATATTCTGTAAACTTACCTCTGTTTGCTTTCTTTATATGAATACCACCACCATTTTTAAATAACTGTCCTCCATAAGCAGCAAAGTTGGCTAGTAGTCCAAGGTTCTCAGCTTCATCAGCATTACTAAATGCTGTACTTAATTTATCCCTATTATAAGCATTAGAGAATTTTATCTGCTCATTAAGTCTTTTCGCAAGATTCTTAGCCTTATTACTGAACCATCCATCTTCACCTACATCATTTTTATTAACCAGATTCATATCCTGAAAGTCACTCTGTTGAGACAGCACTGAATCTATAGAACTTGAGTCAAATTGTCTTGCAGTATTCTCTGCTATATTTTGTTTTGTGTCAGCAACAAATTCCTCATTAATCTTACTACCAAATGCCTTATTAACTACACCTCCAAGTACATTAACTCCAGCACCAATAACTCCACCAATACCGGGAATATTAGAAGCAATACCTCCAAGAGTTTGCATAGCACTACCTACACCAGTTGACATACCACCTGATATAGCATTAGATGCTAATGAGGCTGCTCCTCCAAGTACACCACCACCAGAACCTGATTGAAGAGTACTTAATAGACCTCCTAAAGGATATAGATTGCCATCATTACCAAGGACTAGCATATCATGTCCTCTATGTTTTCTGCTATTTCTATTTTTCTTATTAGCCATAATTAAATCATTTTGTGCAAAGGTACATAAACCATTTCTAATATACAACAAAGTATACAGAAAAAGTAATGGTGAATAAGGAATGTCCTTACCCACCATAATTATTATACGAAATAGGTAACTCCTATATCATATAATTGCATACTGTCCTTGTTGTCTATATTATTACTTAATCTAACATAAGCCCAAGTGTTTCTTATTCTATTTCTGTTACCATTATCCCTAGGAATATTAGCTCTCCATATCCTGAACTTTCTCTTAAGAGGAGAAGGATGACCTATTCTATTAGTCAGGTCCAAAGCACCATGTTGATATTCATTCCATACTTCAAGATTACTAAAAGTAGAATCTGGTTTTAGTACTCCATTATTAAATACATTAGCCCTATATTCAATAGTGTTATATATCTTATCAGAAGGTTCATCTTGATTAGCTATAATAGTAACATAATATGGCTTGAACTCACCAAAGAAGTAGTTATAATCACCAGCATTTTGTTCCCATACCTTACTGTTCTTTATGGAGAAGAACTTATCTTCAAAGTTGAACATTAAAGGAGTTCTTTCATATGACATGAAAGAAGTAAATTGCTGTAATAACTCAGAATAACATAAGCAGTACTTGTCATTGATAAAGTATACATCATCATTGGTTTTATCATAGAATGTCCTGAAGTTACTATAATCTTTAGGATTCCATATACTTAATGAGTTATTCTCTCCTATAAACTGCCTGAATCCCAACATATCACTAATAGGAGATAATGAACTACCGTCGAATTTATATAGTGCATTAGTAAGATTATCTATAAAGTAAATACCATTAACGGTCTCACATATAGACCATTTATTCTTGCATCCTATAATATTATTAATATACCTCTTGCCCTGTACCTTGTAACTATTACTAATTTCGATAGGAACTTCATCACTAGTAGGTATCTGTACTCTAGGATTAAAGATGATATTACTAAGCCCTTGTTCTTGGAAACAGAATATTTCATTCTTGAAAGTATTCAATGAAGTTACTTCTCCTTTATCTCCATCAAGGTCTAGAGTAGATGCCATAGTTATATTAGTCCAAGCATCAGTCAATGCTCCACTTGTCTTTTCACTAGTCCATGTTACAGTATTAGGAAATCTACTTACTGATGCTACATCCAATGCCAAATAATTATATTTGAAGAAGTTATCTTTTTGGCTATATACAGGATTAAATAGATTGAAGTTCGTAGGTGACATACTGAGATTATTCTTTTGCCCCCTATTCCTATCATATCTTCCATCTATATTAATTCTAGTTTCACACATGAAGGATACTATTTCTACTATATTATTCTTAGCATCTTCACTAAATGGATAAGTCTTCAAGCAATCAAATCTTTGATAATAAGTATCTCCTTGAGTATAATGTAGAGTTATATCAGCCTGCTGTCCTTCTAAGGATACTGTTTTACCAGCAGGAAGCCAGATGTTATTACTATAAGCACTATCAGTAGTTCCCCCAAACTTATTAAGTATGCCATCTCTGTATAATTCTGCTAGCCATAGTATTCCTACCTCACCAGTTTCTTTTATTTTATCACTTAAGTCATCCTTGCTATATCTTGGTACATTATCACTTTTAATTAGCTGCCATGTCACATTTCCAATACTAGATGTGAGCTTATTTAAAAACCACTCTCCACTAAGAGGGCTAAGTTTATATGCAGTATCTGCACCTGTAGGAGGATTCTCCTCTTTAACCCATGTATTACCTGAAGGTGTAGAATTATACCTCCATAGACTTCCTCTAAGTTTAGCGAAATCACTGAACATAAACAAATAGTCTCCTATATTAGGATTACTAGGAAAGGTATTATTAACAGTAACAGATGCTGAAATAGTCTGTTTTGGTGCTGGAATCTCAGCATTGGGTATAATTTCTGTTGGTATAGTATCATTTTCTCCAGCAGATGGTAATAGCTTCTTGGTGTAAAAACCAGTATTATTCAAGGTAAATACTGCATGAGGAGATGATTTGTACTTTATTTCACAAACATCTTGAAACTTTCTTGTATAAACATCAATAAGACCTGAAGGATGTCTAAAGGAGTCTGGCAATGCTGTGATATATGTTGCTGTAGCCATATTATAATCATCCCAGAACCTATTATCAGGGTTATCATTTGATTGATGTACTATTCCAGCTGGGTACTCAGAAGATGATTGTATGGCTCCAGAGAAATTACCTTGGTATACTTTATTTATAGTATCAGTACTATTACTTGGAACAGGAAGTCTTTCTATTGTTAATTCATCAGAATCAAATAGCGTTACAGGAGTTATTCCCTTCCTATATTCATTACCATCTACTTCAAAGTCATAGTTATCCCCTGTGAAATATTTAGTATTAGTATATAATAGAGTAGACATAATCTTTTTGTTGAGTATGCCTGTTTCATTTCTCCAGTCATTGTTTAATACACTTCTACCCCAAGGATATACAACATATGCTGCATGGTATGCTCCTAATGTATATAAATTACCTTGACCTCTACCAGCTTCAAGTACCACACCATCCCTCCATATACCAGCAGATATAAGTCTTCTATGAGCCTTTTCTGATGTAAACTGACTGAAATCATAGTTAATAAGACCATAATTCCAGCTCACAGTAGATTGTATCTTATATGTAGAGTTAGCTGTAATAGAATAATCTATAGCATTTGAATCAGCTCTTACATATCCTACTATTCTTAATTTGGAATTAGTAATATAATTCCTAATATCATTATCAAATAATATCTCAGGAGAATGAAAGGTTACTATATTTTCATCAACTCCTCCAGCATTTATACATGGAGTTTCTACCCATCTCTGAGAACCAGTGGTACTTGTAGATGATATATGTCCTGTGTGAGCAAAACTTGTAATAGTTCCATCACTTGTATCAGTGGAAACTGCATCAGACTTATTAACTACCTTAAGTCTAGTAAACCATGAAGATATTGAATAAGGAGAGTTTTTATTCCTATCAGAATTTAAAAAATTGGTAGGACACAGAACTCCTTGTGCTAGTACATTTCTATCTCCATAAGAAGGAAACACTACCACTGGTTTTATTGCAACATAGTCTAAGTCTCTTAATTCATTAAGGAGATATCTATGTACCATACATCTAAATTCTGTAAGATTGTATTGATTATCTACGGTATTTATTATACCTTTTGTCATAAGATGGTCTCCAACAGGTATAGCTTCTGACCATTTACCTGTCCTATGTAATGCAATAATACCTAGTCTGTATTCTTCTCCCTTCTTGAAAGTAGTAGATTTATCACTATCATAATCAAGGTATCCCTTATACTTATAGAATGGTAATGAGTTATCATTTACTATTACTGGCTCTGTCTTATTATCACTAAATACAGTTAATTCAGATATGTGTTCTCTGACAATTTCAGGAATAGAACTTCTCTTGATAGTAAGGTTACCTAAGAATAAAGTATTATCCTTTTGTGCTATAGTATATGGAACTATCTCTTCTCCTCCTTTATATAATAACTCTGTAGGGTCAATAGTAGAACCTCCACTTCCACTATCAGTATAAGATAGTATATCTGTGTTCTCTTTAACAGGAAGAGATACTAATAACTTAGTTGATGGTGTAGCATCTAACGATGTTCTATGTATAGAGTATATATTAACACCATCAAAATTCTTATTTACATTAGTTATTTGTATATTGAATGAACAGTTGCACATTTCCTCAGGACTTCCGCCTCTTCCTATAGGAGATATATATAATAGAGGAGAAGAATATATAATAGTACTTTCTTGTGCATTCTTTGTGTAATATGATACAGCATATTGTATAACACCTGAATGAAATGTTCCTGAACCACTATGGTCTTTAGTTACTGTTATTTCTTCTGTAGATGTTATATATCTTGCAAAATTGAATTGAGATGGGTCTGTATATTCTTCATCAGATGCTATATTAACTACTCTTGCTTGATTAATACCATCAACCCAGTATACTTTTTGTATACTCTCATTCTCAAATGAGCCAAGAGTCTGTATAGGATAAGATACATCAAAGCCTAAGTCTCCACTAAATAAGACCTTTGTTATATATTTAGTATCTTCTTTATGTATTCTATATATATTATCAGCATTCCCTTTGGTAAATAATGTTATATAGTCTTTTATGACACAGTAACCAAGAGGAAGTCCATCAAGATTAAGTTCTGTATTTCTATCTGAGTCCAAATAAAGACTTATAGGAGTATTACCCCTTTCATTAGTAACTGCCATCAAGGTATTATTGTCCCTAGCAGTTATTCTTATATTCATGTTCTCATAAGCAAATTCAGGATTGAATCTGCTTACAGTCAAGTCTCTTTGCATGCCTCTAATGGTATGCATGGAAGATTTCATTGGCATATTATTTCCTCCCTATATTTCCAGATATAACCACCTGCTTGTTTAATATTTATGAATCTATTTCTGCATTTACAGAAGTACCCTCCCTTGCAACAGTTAGTTATGCTTCTATTTGATATTCCTGTAGACATGCTAGCTTCTGTAACAGATAAGAACTCTTGAATTGGCTTGCCATCTCTATCAAATTGTATGACTGGATTACTTCTAAGTCTTATACTTTCTATAGATTTCTTTTTGCCTTTATTAGTCTCTCTATGCAGTAATATATGAGGTATCTCTCTCCAAAGTCTTTTCATAGTTTCTGAACTCCTTCTTCTACTATACTCTGATTGATTAGTCAAACCTCCTCCATCAGCAATATTATAGGATAACTTAAGACCTTTATAATGTCTAATTAGTTCTATCTCTAATCTTTCTGCTCTATCCTTTGTTAAGTTATCAAACAATATCTCATGGTTAATGTTATCCCATCCATACTTTAGTATGGCATTATAGAATGCTGGTTGGTTTCTTCTATAGCCTCTACCTTTATTCCATCTAGCATATACACTTGTTTTAGTAATACCTATATATACTTTACCAGAAGGGGAGGTGTGTCTATATAGCTTATAACCTTCCTTACTACTAAATTGTTTCATTGGCATAAGTACCTCCTTAATGACGTTTTAAATACTCTCTATTACCTAGGTTCTTAAACCCTCTAATAAACTCACTGTTTCTAGGTATCATCTGATTAAGTATATTAGTGATAGATTCCATTTCACTAACAGAAGGAAGTAGAAATTCACTATTACATTGCCCAGCAACAAAAGCATAAGACTGTTGTGTATTCTGCAATACAGCAGAAGATATTTTACCTAAATCAAATTGAATGGTAAACCATTCCTTCTTAATATATAGCTCCAATGCTTTCAGGAATATACTATTATCTGGTATCATAGGGAATCCTTCTTCATCAACAGGTATAGCTTTATAACTAATCTGTATGTCTCCATCTTTGAATGAAGTATATATTATTCTGCCTTGAGTCTTGAATGTATTTTCACCTCTGGATAATCTACCATTGTTTATAGGATTTGCATTGAAATTATCAGTCATAGACCTCATACAGATGCCATCTCTTGAGGTTCTTACCTGATTGATTGATATTAAATCACAAGGCAACATACCTCTATAATCTCTTATCTCTATATCCTCTATCTTCTCTATATATATATTTGGCAAACCCATAGCTCCTATAAAGTCTATACAGTATTGTATTACTGCTTCAAGGCTCAAATCTGTTAATAGAGGATGCCTCATTAATCTATCAAGTATAGTTCTAATATTGACAAAGTTTACGTTATTTACCATAATTTTACCTTTCTCTCCTTATATGGAGCATCTATTAAACCTTCTTTTATCATACGTTTAAGTCTTACTTTAATATCTCTATTGAATGAGAACTCATAGAAGGTTTTATTATTATAGTTAGCTAATTCTCTGTTATAATAGATTTTAAAGATTTCTTTTTCATCCATTTTAACAAGTGTCTTGTTCTTATAGGCTTCCTCATCCTCATACCATAATTCTAATGTCTTATTCCAATCAATAGGTAAGTTAGTCTGTACATTACCATTTTTATCTATATATACCTTTCTGTCAACCTTCCTTAATTCTATAGTACCCATTCTACAAGGAAGTTTTACATCTTCTCCTCTTACTATCTCTTCTGCAAGTAAGTTGTTTATTGCTCTTACAATATGGAAGTACTGTGATTCAGTCAAGACATATTCCTTTCCTTTAGGCTTATTCTTTCTGTAATATTTAAAGCCATCATAGATACCTAAGGAATTAGTAATTCTATGTTTTGGAGGATGGTTAGATTTACCTCTCACTCTTCTTTTAAATTCTTCTAGTCCCTCTATCATCTTCTTCTAGTGTTTGTTACTTCATCAAGATTATCTTGTGCATCATTCTGTTCATCAGCTGGTGCATATATAGATTGCCTAAGTTCTTTAACTACTAACTCAATTAGAGGAGGTACTAAAGCATCCTCAATAGGAAACTCTCTGTCAAGAAGTTCACAAGTAGAGCTCTCATCTTCCTGACACTGTAAGTCTGATGCCTTGTCTGCATCTTCAAATACAGCAGAGAACTTCACCTTCTCAAGATATAGAAACTGTGGATTATTTGACTTAAAATATAAGTAACTGTCAGGTGCTATTGAGCAATAGATTATATTTTGTAGATACTTATTAAATCCAACATATCTCATTCTATCTCTGCTGATATAGGTTATCTCTCCCTGATAATAGTCAATAGGATATACTTTAGGATTACCTATTTTCATAGTTATAGGTAATTTACTATTACTTCTAAGATAGCTTCCTCCCTCACATGGTTCTCCTGATATAGCTGGAACCTCTATTAGGTCAAGGCAGATAGTCTGATAATTACTTTCAGGTATAGGCTTCTTTATGTCAGAATATCTTTGCTTCAATAGAAATGCTCTATATTTTGTGAGCAGGAAGACAATGTGGTCCTCAGTGTAAGTAAAGTCATCACTTGAACCCTTAAGTTCATCCAAACACATATACACTAACTCCTTGTATGTATTCATAATATATTGCTGTTAATATAATAAAAAAAACTCTTTGCTTGCAAAGATAAGTAATTTATCCTATATAAGCAAAGAGTTTATAGTATTTGTATTTATATACTTATAGTATTTATTATTCTGTTGCTACTCTTAGTATATTCTGTAGTGCAGACCTTAGAATAGAATCTTCTGTCTTTCTTGGATAAGTACCAATAATAGTAGTCTTCTTAAACAATGAATCATTATTAATGTATTCAGGGTAAGGTATAAGACAACTATTACCATATAGGCAATATAGAGCTTTGTCTATATCCCTATAATCTTTCTCTGGTATAGGACTCCAAGTTTCATTATAGAGCATTTCCTCTATATATGATAGTACTAATAATTTAGTTACACTACAATATTCTTTATATCCAAGTTGAGATAGAGTAACAAAATACCTGTCCAGTGATGTACTTAGAACCTTATCTATATTATCCATAGCAGTTACATTTAATAGTAGGATTACCTAAGGCATTACCTTTAAAGTATTTATTCCAATACTTTATTGCTTGTACATAATTACCTGTTTTAATACTTATTTCAAGAGCTTTGACTCTTAAAATAAAGTCTATGAATCCCTTAGGAATATTACATGTATCTGATAACTCTCTAATATATACCATACTCTTTTGGTAGAATGAGTATAAATCTACAATAGACTGCATAGTCATCATATTATCCCAACCACAAGGAATATCAGGAGAGGGAGAACCTTTAGTACTTACATACACAAAGAACATATTGTCCCTAAGTATACCTATATCATTCATGTCAGAGCCTTCAAGTACCAATCTTATATTCTTTAGGTTCTTGTCTGCACTTACATTATAAGTATAGACAGCTTTAGCACTAGGTCTACTACTGATATATGTATCTTGTGTGTCTATCATAATACTATCAATGTATACATTATCATAGTATTCACCTGTCAATACTGATACATCTATAATAAGGTTCTTGCCATCAGGAGTTATCCTTAGTTCATTAAAATTAATCATAATCTATAACGTTTTAAAATTAAAAAAGGAGTATAGTACCCTATACTCCTTATACTAGATTGATTAATCTACTAGTTTAGCAATCTGTAATCCAGATACAGCATTAACCGCAGCTATCAATTTATTCATGTCTGCATGAGTTCCATCATCCTCACATACAATAGTGATTGTCTTTTCCGACTTTTGGACTGACTCATTAGAGCCAATATATGAGTAATGAATATCAAGAGTATCGTACTTCTTGCTTGCATCCACCAAGTAAGTAGTGATTATATTGTTAGGATATCCCATACCTCTATACTCATCTCCTCTAAATCCATGAGTAAAGTATTCAAGGTCAGCAATATTCTTACCATCTTCAACAACCTTAGTTGGTGTTACCTTTTCAGCTTTTCCCCAAATAGCTTCATCACCATTAACAGTGATTACACCGGGAAGCACTGTAAATGGAATAAATGCTTGAGGCATCTTACCAAGAATCCAATTTTGTTCTGCTTCTTCGATGATAATCTTATCATAGTCAACCTTATTCAGGTCTGCTTCTTTAGTGCTTTCACTTACTAGAACATTAGTTCCACTATCTGCTGCACTATTAAGATATACATTAGCAAGAGGAGTAGTATCATCTGCCAGATTCTTAGCCAAAGACAAAGCTAATTGCTTGTACAGTTCTGAGGTTGTCATACCTGTAGTAGCCTTTGCTACACCAAACTTAGCTTGTTGGTTATCTTCACCTAGACCAACATACTGTCTGAATATAATTTTCAGAATATATTCTTGACCTGCTACTGGTATTCTAGATACTGCATTATCTAGAGTTACTTCTATTCTTCCTAGCTTATGAGCTAGTTTAGAAGAAGAAGTTGCTTTAGCATAGAGTACATTTTTAACAGTGATTTTATCACTAGATACTAAGCCTCCCGGGCTCATATAGTGAAAGTAAAAGGTAGTTTTTGCAGTATCACCTTTTGCAAGAATAGTTCCTACCTTATCAGTTGGTAGTATGTCATCCTTCTTTTCCAACTCTTTTGCAACATATAGATGCCTGATTTGATTAATTGAATAAACAGCCATTTTGTTTTTAAAGTTTAATTAAACATTATCAATTTCCACCTGTTCCGCTAGACCATGCAGTCTTGGCAAGGAGCACAGCTCTATCTAATATAGTTCTATGGATAACAGGATTTAATTCACATTCTGTTGATGTATTAACATCATTAATACTTAATTCTGAGCCTACTGTATCCAAGTCTACAAGTATTATAGGACTTGGTCTCTTTAAGTACCTGAGAAGATACTTACTGATATTATAGTCAGATACTATTTCAACTATATTATCAGCATTATCAAGCCTTAGTGCTCTACCTTTAGCAGGACCTCTAAAGGGATTCTTTTGTATTCTATAGAAATAATCTTGAGATACAGGAACTATTACAGCCTCTGTTCCATCAAGACATCCTAATCTTTTATCCTTCAATATAGCAGATTCATATGTAATAAACCATACATCTTCTGGTATCTGAAAGAATACTGAAGTTTTAGATAGACCTAACTGATTATCAAGTTTAGCATCAGTTGTATAGGTCTTTACAAGATTACCTAGAAACCTTCTGGCTTCTTCATCTTTCTCAAATGAAGTGCCAGTAGTGTTTCCATATAATTCTATTACTATCTGCTCCTGTGCTTTTGTGAGAAATACTGACTTCTCATATTCATCTAAACCCGGAGCAGCATTACTCATGATGTTATTGTACATCACATCAAACTCAGAAGAGAATTCAGAATTAGTCATATTAGTCTTTTAGTTTTGCTTCCAAGCTAAACTTCAATGATTGATTCTTTGGAAGATTCAAGAACTTGGCAGCAATATTTAAAGTTGGCTCTTCATTATCTCCACATAATGGAGTACCTCCATCTCTTAAATACAGCATTCCTCCTCTATTTGCTATTAGATTATTCTCAATAGCTCTCTTTATTAATACCTTAGTAGGTAACAGAGGGTCTTGTATTACATTAAGGAATAATTTAGCATTAGCTTGAATAAGCTTGTTAATCTTATTTTGTAAGAAATCAATCTTAGATGATTTAGCTATTGGTCTACCATCCAGAGTTTCAATAATAATTCTCAATGTATCAGCATCATCTTGAATCTTACCAAACTCCATATATGATTCCATTGTAGCACTCATTTCTTTCTTAGCAAGTTTTGACTCATCACCTTCTTGTACTATAACAAATTGATAAGTAGCTTTAGGCTTGCTTTGTAGTACTTCTATTGAAGGTGCTATATGGTCCTTATTTGCAAGAAGCACCTTATATCTTATATAATCATCTGGGTCAGCCAGATTTAAATAATTATCTTGTTTTGTTAGCCTTACTTGATAGTTATCCCAGTAGTTGTCTACTTTCTTATAGATACTTAGAGCATTATACTCTAGTCCCATTACCTCTTCAAGATATTCTTTTTCACTATCTGTAAGAACATTAACATACATACCTGATGATAGCCTAGGTACTGTAAACCATCTTACAGCGTTTTCTGCCATTCCTCCATACAGGATATGTTTAGGGTTATTCACAATACCAGTCTGCTTTGGTACAAATTTAACCACTACTCTCTCATTTCTAAGACAACTAATGAGAGTACCTTCAGTAGTTTCTTTAATCTTTCTTACTCTTTGTCTTGGTTCTTTTGGTTGTGGTTTCTCTAGTTCCACAAGTGGTAAATCTGATGAAATCTCATTATCATCAAATATAGCTTCTTCTACTCTATCTTTAGCCATTTGTCTTCTCCTTTAGTAATTATTAAAATAGGGGATGGGGTGTCTCCCACCCCCTTATATTATTTATCCCTTTAGAATTGAAGGGATAAGTGCCATTGTTCTAGTTGGGTCAAGAACACATGCACCTAATGTAGCCATTCTGTGAATAATAGCAGAGTCTTCATCAAATGACATATGAGGGTTATTTCTTTGTCCAGTGAATGGATTTCTTAATCCCCATTGGTAACCTCTGTACTCTGTATCACCTTTGATTCTACATTTGAAGATGTTAGGTTGGTCCATAGTACCAATGTACCAGATGTCATATCTGTATGACATAGCAGGACCACCAAGTGGATGCATAATCTTGTTTCTTACAGGGTCATCATAGAATTGGTCAACATCTAACCTTACTCTAACATTGTTAGGAGCTTTGTATTCTACAAATTGGAAACCTGCACTCAATGCATTACTGTGTAACTTGGATTGAGTCTTTTCTACTACATGAGTAGAGTTATTATCAAGAACAAATGTAGTCCAACCACTTACTGTTTGTAGTACTGCCTTATGGAATGCTATAGCACCTCTTTCACCAGTCTTGATGATAAATAATCTATCACCCATACCCAGTTTAGCAGCTGACAATTCATACAGAGCATCTTCAAGAAGCTTCAAGCTAAATGTATTGTAGTACATTGTGTTAGCCACTTCAGTTTGTTCGAAGATACCAGCACCAGTCTTAATAGCATAACCTGACTTACCAAAGTTCATGTATTCACCATTTGCATTCCTGTTTGAAGTACCAAAGGCAAGAACATTATTCTTATATTCAGAGAATTGTTGTTCAACTTCCCAGTCAACATAGTGCATCCACATATTAGCAGTATCCTTGACTTGTTTTCCATTGACATTTCTTACCATAGGTATACCCATAGCCAATTTTCTGTCAAGCTTATTACCTGCTACCTTGTGTTGGATTCTAATAGTAGACCATTCATTTCTCATGCTAACAGGAGTAGTGAATCTAATGTCACCTACCTTTCTTGACATTTCCTTTTCTACAGGAGCATATTCTACAGAGAATCTCTCACCTGCTTGAAGTCTTTCAGCAGGACATCCACTAGTAATACCACCCATAAGTTCTACCTTATAGACTGCATTTGTGCCCTCCATCTTAGCATCTCCAAGAATCCTGAAAGGATATACTTGGTTCAAGTTACCTACAATTACTTCACCATCAGCAAACCAATCTTCAGGGAATACCAAGTAGAAAGGAGATGTACCAACACCAACATTAGTAGAATAGTTTTCTCCTACAATAGTTCCATTCTCATCTCTAGCTTCTACCAGTGGAATATTCCTTCTAGCACTACCAATAACATCCCAGAAGTATTCACTGTCATCTTCAAATTCTCTTACAGGGAATTGGCTTAAGAATGTATCAAGAGTCTTACCTCTGTCAAATGCCAATAGCTGCACCATAATATTGGTAGCCCTCTGAGGTTGCAACTGGAAGATAGAGCCTAAATGGTTATCACTTGTTAAACCCTTCCAATGTTGGAAACCCAACATTTGAAATTTACCTAATTTACCAGCCATAAATCTTTAAAATTTATTATTAAATATATGTTTTATCGTCAACTAACCAACCTTGACCAATATAAGTCTCATTATCTTCCTTGACTGCTCCCATAAGTGTGGGATTACCAGAAGGTCTTGAGGTATTACTTATAGTATGTTCTAATTCTTTCAGGCTGCTCTTGACTTCTTTTCTTACTTTTCCTTTAACCAGTTTATCAATATCTTTGAAACCATCAGTCATAACAAAGAGAACACCTAGCTTTTTCCTGAATTCCACAGGATTATCCTCCTCATACTTTTGAACAGCAGTGAGATATTCACCTTCTTCAGTTTTAGCAATTGGCTTAGTTACAGCATCATAAGCTCTCTGTCTAGTTACCTTATCCAAAGTAACTCCATTAAATACCTCCTTATCTTCCAATAATGATTTCCTTAACTCTTGAGCTTGCTTCTTGAAAGCCTCCTGCTCCCTTTTGGCAGCATCTTTAGCTTCCTTAATTAAGTCTTGATATTGATTATTGAAGTACTCTTTATTACTTTCAAGAGCTTCCTTAGCATCTTCAAGGTCTGTGCCTGCATCAAAGGACTTCTTCACTTCTCTTTGTGCTCTTTCCTTGCTGTATCCTCTATTAATAAAGTCTTGAAATATAAGTTGAGACCTTAGTTGTTCTCCCTTATCTGACTCATCTTTAATAGATTCCTCCTTAATAGAATCAAGATAGTTAAGGGTACTTTCATACTTCCTTATATCATCAGGTTCAATATCTGCATTCAATGCTTCACTGATTCTTCTCTGTCTTTCATCTAATCTTGCCTGAATCTGTTTCTCTATAGCTTCTGAGAAATCTTCAGGGGTCTTGATGTTATTGATTGTTTCTTCATCAAGGTCAGGGAGGATACTTTCATCTAACAAGGCTTTGGCAATGGAAGAGTAGAAGTTGGGAGAAGTATTACCTGTGTTTTCGATAGTACCCTCTTTATCCTTATCTTGATTTTCTTCTTCACTACTTACGCTCTCTGGACTTTCAAATAATTCCTCTGGATTTACACTGTCCTCAGTAGTTTTATCTGATTCTTTGTTTTCTGTCTTTTCCTCTTTATTCTCAGGTTGAGGTTCCTGTGTATCATTATCAATGAACAGGTTCTCAATTTCATCACCCGTCATGATTAATTCATCTGTCAATTCCATAATTACTTCTCCATTAGTTATTACCTTCTGCAAAGGTAAGCAGAAGTTTAGTAATGGACAATGTATTAATGAAATTACTTATAGTATAACAACTAAAATCTTTATTTACTGTAAAAAAGAAAGGGTATAGGTTATTCCCCCTATACCCTATCAATCATTACATGTTCATAAAGTATTTCCATACTTTACTTCCACCCTTGTAATCATCATCCTTAAACCAGAAGTTGATTGCAGATTCGATAATCTTATTATCTATATTATCACCGAACCAAGCTTTGAATAGTTCACAATAGTCATGGTATTGTGCATTAATTGCAACAAATACATCAGCATGAGTAGCACTTTGAGGTATAATACCCCTGTATCTTTCACATACTTCTTTAGCTTTCATCATATCAAATTTCTCACCAACATACTTTCTTCCACCTTCAGTGTGGTACATTTGTGATACTTTAAATCTTGCAGATTCTTCACTAAAATGACCATCTTGTTCCATTCTACTGAATTCATTTCTACCTCCATAGTTCATACCCATAGGCATATCCATGAAGTCACCTTGTTCATTATGTCTATTGATGTAGAAGTCATCATACATTCCTGTATAATCCCTATCATCATAGAAGTCTCCATAGCTAGAGTCTCTCATTCCTCTACCTCTACCTCTGGCATATCTAATGTCAAAGTTTTCTTTCATTTTTCTCATAAATTCAGAGTCAGACATACCTCTACTTTTATGTTTAAGGTATTCTCTCATCAAAATATCATCCATAGTTCTTATTATTAGAAGTTAACATTTCCTTTAAACCTTGCAAGTCACTCTCATTAAATACTAAACTCTTATTTACTAAAGGCATATTCATTTTAATTACACCTCCACCAATTTCAACATCACCAATAAATGAAGTATTAACCTTAAAAGGAGTTCCTGTTACCACTGATTCTATCATTTCATCAAGTATATTCTCTATGTCTATATTACCTTTTTCATCAGAAATAAGGTCTAACATCTTATCAATCTTGGAGAAATTCTTATGCACAGCTCTAGTGATAAGAGGCTTAGTGAAAGCTATCATAGGATTACTTTTACCTAATATATCAACTTGTTTCATCAGATATATTTGCAATCTCTCTTTTAATTCAATCTTGTCTAGCATATTATAAATTGTTCCTTAAAAATTCTTCATAGGTTACATTAGGGTTACTCTTACTGAATTCCCTAAATCTCCTAAACATTTCCATTTCCCTATTAGTAGTATCTATTATCTTTCCCTTAAGCTTCTTTACTATCTTCAATTGATTTGATAATAGCTCCTTCCCTTCTTGAGTATTCTCAATTCTAGCCTTTACTAAGGATAGAATCTCTGCTTGAACCATACTTTGTAGCTTATTATAAGTTTCGACATAGTCTTCATCTTTAAATAGCATATTCTTTTGTTCGTCTGTCATAGGCTCTATTTCATTATCTATTTCATCCCATATCAACTTTTGTTGCACTTGAGGTTGAGCAGGTTGAGGAAGCTGTTGTAGCTGTCTCTGCCTTGCTGTCTCAAGTAGTTGCTTTTGTTTTTCTAGGAATTGTAGCTGGTCTTCAATAGTAGCACCTATGGTAGTTGTACCTAATAAAGGGTCACCACCACCTAATATCACTTGATTTACTGGTATCATAATATAAGAGTTAGTATTTAATAAGCGAGGAGGGGTAACCCTCCTCTTTTAACTTATGCAGTAGGAGCAGCAGCTGCTACTATTCTTGGGCAACCACATTGGTTAGCTCCAACATAGCCAGTAATAGTAGGCTCATTAGGAAGAACTACTTGACCATAGATAACATTGCAAGTCTTTCTATCTGTGTAATTAATTCCAGCAGTGAATGCCTTGTCAATTTCACATTGGATTAACTTGTCTTGGTAAGGTCTAACAGCAGCATTAATAGCTACTTGAGCCTTAAGGTCTGACAGTTCCTTCATGATACTATCATCAGCATCTCTTTGAGACTTATACAGATTGAAAGCATCTCTGTTATGCTGTGCAGTCAGTACATCAAAACCATCTCTGGTGCTCTTATACAGACCAAAGTCAGCATCTACTTGACTCTTGTAAACACCAAACAACTCACTATTAAGAGTTTGTCTGTCTTGGAATCTCTGATTTTGTTGAGTCAAAGCCCATTGGTATAGACCACCTTGTAGTGCAAGAGTGTCTTCACAGCCCTTTTCCCATGCTTGGAAAGCAGTAGGAGCATTAACACCATTAGAGCCACCGGCAATACCAGTTTCAAGACCATTGATGTTAATGTTAGAAGGCATACCACTACCTGATACACCACCCAAAAGACCAGCTCTTCTGTTACCAAATAGAGCCCATGCACCAAGAGCAGTACCAATAATACCAAGTGTCAAACCTGCATTAGCCTTACCATTGATGTCTCTCCTTGTAGGTCCATAGTTATCATAACCTTCAGGTCTTTCAACAATCTTTTCTTTTTCAATAATTTCCATACTAGTTGAAATTAATTGTTCTTAAATACATTTTATATATCTCTGTAAGCTTACAGGTGCAAAATTAAGTATAATATTATATGAGGCATAACAAAACTAAAGCCCCATATATCAATCTGATATACAGGGCTTTACATTAGCATTATGTTACTAATAGATAAAAAGAAAGGGATACTAGAAAGTATCCCTTGCAAGTACACCTTTACTACCAAGGTGTTTGTAATATACATTGACTATCTTATCATAGATATAGGTTATTACATAAGCATCCACTTCATCATTATCCTTCTGTGGATTATATCCTATGTGAATCCATAAGTTATTCTTTATATGTTCAGCTTCATGCACTATACTACTACCATATTTAGCATCCACAGCTACTAATGATGCACCATGTTTACTTATAGTAATAGCTCTAGCTGAAACATCTAGTTCTTCATCAGGTATTATACCCTCAAGTTCTTCCCATTTATCAAATATAAGCACAGTCAGCTTATAATCAAATATGGGTATTATCATGTTCTTCTTTGTTATCATATCAACCTCACATTTCAACCTTGTTTATACTTCTTTATGAACTCATCCAAGTTCTTCTTACTATAACTTAATTCTTTGAAACCTATCTCATGGTTTCCTTTAGGCAACTTGCCAGCTCTTACATAATTATCGAAAGTAGCTCTACTTACATTCAAGTATCTACAAGCTGCATATTTACTCATCCTCTTCTCCTTGTCAGTCAACCTCTTTAATGTATCTACTAATTCAACAGCTTCATTCACTGATATTAGAATTACCAGCATCAATATCATCAACTAACTTCAATAAGTACTTCTTGATTAGTTCAATCATTCTTCCTTCCCCCATACTTCTGATGCAGATATAATGCAAGAAAAGCAAAAATACCTGCTACAATTAGATATAACACTAACAGCATAAAATCTCCTAGTGGAATACCTATGTATAAGTCTATCATCATTACTACTTTGTTTACCACAATATAATGCAGAAACATTCTATGATATTCGCAGAATTTGTATACATAACTAGATATATACATAGGTATCATAGTAAGAAAAGACGTACCAGCAACATAGTTTATTAACTCAAAGTTTATGTCAAAGTAATACAATATAACATCTATCAAAGTTATTAATGCAATTAGTATTGGTATATACTTGACACATATAAGTTCTAACTTGTACATCCTCTTATTCATACTACTTATTTTTTCTTCCTAGTAGACTTTGTTTTAGCTTTTGGTCTATAAGAAGTTGTTCCATTCATTGGTTTTGTTCTTCCCATAGTACATTAGTTAGAGTTTCTTTTTAGTAGTCTTCTTAGCACCAACAGTGCCATTTCTTGGTTTAGCTCTTCCCATTCAGTTACTCTATTTTAATTGTTATAGATTCACCTCTTACACTAGCCTTAAGCATCAAATGATATAATTGCTGAAAGGTAGATGTAGAGTTAATTACTTGTCCCTTAATCTTATTGTCACCAACTAGAATACAACCTAAAGTATCTTCTGGTTTATTACCTACATGAATCAATACTCCTGAATAGCCTTTAACCTCAAGAAGTCTTGGTAATTTACCACCACAGAACTTAGCCCAACTTTTATCTTTGAATTTAGGACTGACTGTATTCATATCAATCTTGTAAGTACCAATAGGTATTGCTGTCTCTCCATATAGCTTTTTAGCTGCTATCTCTTGTATAGTCATATTACTTGTGAGACCTCTATCGACATCTTCAAGTGTATCACATTCATATACCCCATTAACATACAAATGACCTATAGTATATTTAGGTCCTTTAAACATTCTCTTTAGAGTGAGTTCCATCTTTCAATAGTTCTTTATAATCTCCTTTTCTTAGTTGACAACTAAGGTCTGTACACATTATTGTCATTAAGTTAAGTACTTGTTTCCTTAATTCCTTTATTTCTTCTTCAAGATATTCATTCCTCTTTATCATTTCATCAAGTCTACTCTTGTTATCATCTGAAAGACTTTTATAGAACTCTAAAGAATCACTCATATTCTTTATGACATTCTGGTCTACCTCACTATTATACTTCTTTCTAGCAAAGAACCATGAAGTCCAACCTGTTACAATAGTGGACACAAGACCTATAGCTCCTGTAATTATAATACCAATATCTATCATATTCTATAAGATTAAACTAATAATATAATTAACAGCAGAAGTCACGCTTCCTCCTATGTAGTATAGGACATCAATTAGGTCAGGACTATTATCAAGTTTGTATTCCTTATATAAACTAAGGATAAGGAATAATATGAATATAGAACCCATCATTATAGGACCATAAGGTTGTGATAGTGCTACTAACCATGCGCCTACTAAGTAATGCAATAGTTTGTCACTTCCTATCTTGTTAATAAAATTATCTAGTATTTTCATTAATTTATTATTTGAATATATCTCTGTTCCTTATCTATTACATAAGGGTTCAATTCTCTTACATTAACTTCCACTACTGTATGCTTTCTCTGAAACCATCTGAATAAGAAGAACTTCTTTGGCGGGTTCACTGTTTCTCTCTTACCATTAATAATGGTATGCCTCTCCAGTACAACCTTAGGATTTATAGTGAGAATATTGGGGTATTTAAGATGTAAATCAGTTCTTAACCACTTATCTCCTATAATAGTATCTAACTCAAGACCCTTTACAAATACAGTATCCTTTAATTTTACAGTATCTGATTTTGATACTGTAAGTAGTTCATACTGTAATTGTTGTAAGTACTTGTCCTTAATACCTAATTCCTTCCTTGATTTATTAAGTTTTTCAGTAATTGAATCATTAAAATAGTTAAGCTGGTCTATAGTGATTTTAAATACTCTATTCTTATCTTTAAGTCCACTTAGCTCCATATCAAATGCTTTTACATTCTCAATAGATGTATCATATTTATACTGTAGTTTTCTATTACTATTAAGCAAGTATCCTACAGCCATTACAAGTATAGTTATTATCAATATAAGCCACTTCATACTATTTATATTAGTGTATGCAAATGTAGTTATTATTTATATACAAACAAATAGGCTAAGCATTTTTATTATACCTAGCCTACTTATTATCTTTAATACCTTAGTTTACATAATATTATCCTGTGGAGACCACTCTGTACTACCTAATAGGTCAGATAATTCTTCTCCTTCATAAGTAGGATATGGATAATTTATTTCACTAGGTTCTTCAGTCTCAGATAATGCCATGACTGGAGGAAATAGTTCATTATAATGAACTATCTTCATAATGCATTTAGTGCCATCAACATTAAGTCTTGGTACTAAGTGCTTACTGTCTAATACTTCTTGAGGTATTTCTTTCAACACCTCTACTGGGATTACAATATATTTCATTCTTGTATAAATATTTTGTTATTTAAATCAATTATTTCGTCTTTCTTCATTCTGCATTGCCTTCTGTTCCTACGTACTCATTCAGCTCTTTAATTTTTTCTTCAGTTGAAAATTCAGAAAAGGCTATATAAGTATAAAGAGCCATTTGCATATATCCTCTTAAATCAAAAGCAGATGCTATTGTAGTTTCAGATTCAATATTACTAGGATATTGAATAACAGCACAATGAGTAATTCCTTTTAAATTATCATCTGGAATTAAATTTTTATTTAATATTCCATCTATATAAGTAACTCTTCCATTATAAGCTAATCGCATATCTGTACTACCTGTTTTATTTGTAGAATAACCATTAGAAGCATTGTCTTTACGATAGTCTAATAAAAATTTATTATAATTTTCAGTTGTCCAATTACATTTGATTAAAGATTGTTTAGTGACTAAAGTAGGAATACTAATATAATCATCAACACCATCTAGGCAGTAGGCTCCTTCGTATTCTCCGATTTGCTCTATTTTTAAATCTTTCAAGTCAGAGAAAATAGTATATATACCGGAAGTACTAGCCGATGTATAAGTTGGAATTTCATTGATACCATTAACCAATGTAATATCTCCAATTCCTTCTACATTCGTAGACCACTTAATAGTTTTATTAGATGGTATTCCGACAATATTTAACTTCATAGAAGCTACTGCTGTATTTGCAGGAATAAGTAATAACCATCCTGAACCTATCAGTTCTTTTTCTACTTTTATGCCACTATCTGTTTTAGTAACACCTGAAACTACTGTATAACCATTGAAGTTATTCGGATACCCATTCGCTCCGCTCATTCCAGCATAAGCAGAATTGTTTATCTTACCATGATTACCGTGACCTGATATATCAGGAATATAACCCAATATCTTATAGCTAGAATTTGGAATACGTAGTAGTCTAGGAGATAGAATACATTTAGGTTCGTTGTTATCAAATATATAAGCACTTTTAGCCTTAAATACCATTGTTTTTTCAACAATAACTTTAGAACTAGTTACTTGATTGCCATTCAATAATAATTCAAATATATTATATATATTAGGAAGTAGATTAGAATCAGCGGCAGAACCTATTCTAGTAATAGTAGAACCAACTTTGAATTTACCTCCCCAAGATACTTCATTACCATTCTCATCCTTGAATCTCAATAGAACTGGATACGGCTGAACAATGTCCTCAAACCTGATGTACTCGTCAATAGTGATGTTTATCTTTTGAGGGGATTTGTCAGATAAAGTACCATTAAAAGTAAACCTGTTACCATTAACACTAAGAGTCCCCAAAGACACTCCATTTACTGTCAAGGATGTAACTTCGTCTGCTGCACCCTTCGTTGTTACAGCAATTTTCAATTTAGAATTAATCGGATAGTAGTTTCCTACAACAGCAGGAAGGTTATCTATATAAATCTACTACTTTATATTCGGAATTACTCTTCACTATCGGTCTGAACTCCACCATATCCGGATACAACGTACCCAGCTTGTGCTTCTTCAACTGACGCTCTATCAAGAACTCGGACATACTATAAGGGAAGGTCATGAGAGAGTAGATAGCTATATTAGAGAATCTGCTATCATTATCTCTTATAGTGGCTAGCCACATATTACTTCCATCTATACCTGTTCCTACTGAAAGAGAAGTTCCATTATACGAATACTTAGACTGATATGATATCTTTCTATCTCTATTCAAATTATCAATAGGTAGTTTTGTATATCCAAACGATGATGTAGAATCTTGTTCTAAGTGATACTGTTCGAAAATAAAAGAACCATTATCGGCAACATAAGATTTAGATAGCACACCACCATTTATTGTCTCTATCTCTCTATCAGCAACCACTGTATAATCCTTGTAAACAGGCATCCCTGTCACCTTACCGAAGTCATTTACTCCGTCAAGGCATAGACCACCTGCGTGGGAGGGAATTTGCTCAATAGTAATCTCACTATCTCCTGATATGTAAGCAAAGCCTATATTGTACGTTTGTCCATCATCCTTCGCATAGCTTTTCGGAAGAGTATTTATACCAGAAGTCAGTCTTATTTCCGACCTAGTAGTATCATCAGGATTTGCTATATACCAATATATTAACTCGGTAACATTCCCGATGATGTTTACTTTCATTTCATCAACTTCAATAGCCGTATGATTACACAGCCTACCATTGAGCGATATAGTAGCTTTGTTGTGTTGTTTTTGGCTTATGTTGACAGCCCAATCAAAAGATCCGAAATCTGCACTATACTTCCCAATACCTGAATCCCCCTTCCATGCAATATTGTTCAACTGAATATCCCTACCATTACCTGAAAAGTCAATCAGCTTGTCGCCAAACTCTGCGTGGTTCTCGTTTGTGATTCCCTGTTTCTTGACATTACACAGGATATCAGGGTTAAGAGTTCTATCCAAGTTGAAGTAAGCGATTACTTGGTTGATTTGGTCGGTTGTCAGTACCTTGTTGGCGATGATTGTCCAGTACCAAGCGACTTGAGAAATTTCTACTGGAGTAGAACCATTAATATAACCATTTACTGAGAATTTAGCTGATACACCTTGTAAATTACCTTCTACTGTATAATCCTTCTTATCTCCTAATATAGTATTTAATAAAGTATGTAGTAAACCGTTATGAGTGTATCCATATATTCCAGTTTTACCAGAATTAATAATATTATTTCTTAAATAATTAGAAGGATTTCTGATGTAATTATTATATGAGATATTAGAGTTAGATGATATACTATTTATCTGATGAATCATACTAACTACAGTAATCTCATTACTTCCTCCCAGCATCTCCTGTACGGTCTTGGTGGAAGTAATCAGGTTGTTAACTCCGTCGGTGACAAATGCACCTTCGAAAGAGGGGATTTGCTTGATGGTTACTCCAATATTTATATTAGAAGAATAAAATCCTCCCCTACTACCTGTTCCACCTTCAACAGTATTATATGACTTAGGTAATTCTAATACTTTATCTAAAGGTGAAGGTTCGATTCTCAAAAATGTTTCTGTTCCATCCTCTTTACGATAGTAATAAGCAATATTACCTTTTGTAAAATTTGAAATCTTAACTTTAAAAGATGGAATATCTTTATTAATAGAATTAAAAAGATACTGAACATTAAGTATAGTATTTATACATTTTATCTTACTACCATCGTTGGAAATTTCGGCAGTACTAGCATCTATTCTATCCCATGAAGTAAAATCTTCCTCGTATTTCCCAAATCCACTGTTCAGCTTGTACGCTGCGTTGCTAATCACAAACGGATTGTCAGGGTCTACCAGGTTCTTGACTATAGCTCTATCAGAATCATTGTTAGTTTTACCGTAGGCAATCACTACTGCTTTTAGAGCCTCTTTAACTTCAGGAGAGAGGTAAGGTTTACCTCCCCCTGATGCTATGTTCCTAAAAGGAATACCAATTCCTGCACCTATACCTAACCTAGAAGCCATATTGCAATGTATTAGCTGTTACTCCTTTAACTGCATTACATAGTTCAACATTCCAACCCGGATATAGAACAGTTGTAATGTATTCATCTTGACCAGCAGGTCTAATCTCAACTGAAAGATTGTCCTCTGTAATGTTCTTCAATAGGAACATTAGTCCGGGCTTAAAATCACCTGCTGGTACATCTTTTATCTTTGAGACTTGAAGAGATTGAACCTTCATGTCTTGGTTTACTATCACATCTTTCATATTCTATTAATTATAAGTTAATCTTTACTTTATCTGGATAGCCCTCTGTATAGTCATAGTCTATAAGTCTTACCTTATCAGATATTGATTGTACAGTTGCTATATGTCTCTGGGTAGTATTATAACATTCACTAGCATATAAGTCAACAGAATCAATGATGATAGTTGCACTACCTAATGGTACTATATACTCTTTATTATTAGACCATATACTTACATTAGTATCACCTTTCTCCTTCTTGATTCTTATTAACTCTCTTATTGATAACCTTTCACTCTTACTAAGCCATAATGGTTCATCATTAATATAGAATACATTAACTGTATCTGATACATCATATGCTCTAATTTCACTAAGAATCCTGTCCTGAATATCCTTAATAGTAGGCTCATACTCTATTAGTATGGGATAACCATTAGTATCTTCAGTTATAATCTTACCACTAGATTGTCCCTCTAACAGTGTATACCAGTATTCCTTTGTGATTTCTATTCCACCTTCTATTGGTTCATCATAGAACCCTTGTTTCCAATACATCTTTTCCATACTATTGAGTTTACTTCCAACGTCCTATTGCAAACCATGTAAAATTCCAGTTAGTCCAAACGATAGCCGGAGTTGAATTTATTCCACGAGTGAGAACTCTACAATATGATGTATATTTACCATTAAGGTCATACCCCGGAGCATATATAAAAGATTCATTTATTTTATTTACTGCTCCAGTGAAATAAATGTTATAATCAGTATTAGAGAAGCTATTAGGGAAATACAGACTAATTGCACCATTTGTTGCTCCAGTTCTCGTTCCCCACTGCAACATCAGCCCATTGTGGAACTTTACATAACCGTTTTGAGATAAGCTGCTAGAATCAAAGGTTACTTGAAGATTCACTTGACCTGTTGGACTAGTGTTCATTGATGTAGTACTATTGACATTAATAGTTTCAAATACCGGAGTACCCGTCTCTGTTGTAATAGATAAATAAACAGAATCTCCCTTCGCTAATGTTCCATTTAATGAGTTTCCTGCTATGTTTACAGGGAAAATGCCACCATCACCTGTTGATGTACCGATATAGTATAGCTGTATATTCTTATAGTTATTATGGGTTAAGCTATTTATAACCTCACAATCAGAAGCATTTAAATAAATAGTTTTATTTCTTTTTAAAATAAACAAATCAGGTGTTGTAAGTACTTTTATATTACTACTGCCTCCACCACCTCCATCTAACATTTGTACTGTCCAAGTTGCAGCTTGTGTATCTAGCATGTAAAGAAAGGCTCCACCTCCACCATCTTGGCTAAAAGGCATAATAAAAGATGCAACCATAGTACTATGATTAAAGCCTATATTTAATGTTCCAACATAATCTCCTACTGAGAGAATAGCATTAGGATTATTGTATATTACAGTCTTTCCTTGTGACCAATATACAATACAATTACTTACTTCATCTATTTGGTTTTGTGTTGCTGAAACACCGTCTACCACCTGTGTAAAGTCAAGCTTACTTACATCAACATGATATACTTCTGAACCTCCAGTACCTCCTCCACTCATACTATCAATATACTGTTTAACCACACCACATTGAACAGCATTAAGAGGGTCATCTGACATACTGGC
>PPYF01026590.1_pt1 | contig 102554 bp, 84 predicted proteins | sample 1559871 | NCBI WGS metagenome assembly PPYF01 (sample SAMN08240021, study PRJNA423297) | Human gut metagenome, whole genome shotgun sequencing project.
GGCTATTAGTTTGTCGGTAAGGCCACCGAGAGCCGACACCACAACTATGACAGGAGCCGGTATCGCCTCCACTATCGCCTTCACATTCAGAAGGCTCGCTACAGAGCCAACAGAGGTGCCTCCGAATTTTAAAACTTTCATAGAAAGAATATTGGGTTAATACAGCGTTTGGCACGCTATGGTAATAGCCGGGCCTGTCAACTCCGCGGCGGCTTAGAGGATGCAAATATACATAAAAATTGCGGAATGTATGATAAAAAGATATTGGAAATTGTTAACATATAAAGGCACTACATCGGGACGTTTCACTCTGATTTCCCGTATTCAGGACATCGGCCGGACGTCACGATAAAAACTAAGATGAGTATGAATATCGGTAACCTGCTATATGACTATAATCCGGAGATTGTCCCGGAGCGCGGCAGTCTCCTGGTTTCTGAGCCTATGATGGAAGAGGCATTTTTCAGTCGTTCTGTGGTTATGATTCTTGATATAGACCGCGGACGCGGACATCTTGGCCTTGTGATGAACAAGGCCACTCATCTCACACTGCGGAGTCTTCTTCCCGATTGGGTAGGTGGCGCCGATGTGCCTGTCTTCTGCGGCGGCCCGGTCGATACGCAGCGTCTTTTCATGCTACACACTCTGGGTGGTATCTTTCAGGGTGCTTCTGAAGTGATCCCGGGCATATACGTAGGCGGAAAGATCGAGGATATCGTTGACTATATTGATTCCGGAGGGGTTATTGAAGGTAAGATCCGTTTTTTTCTCGGTTATAGCGGCTGGAGTAAAGACCAGCTTGAACATGAGAGAAAGTCTCACTCCTGGGCTATAGACCTTCATCCGGATACGTCTGATCTTCTGAGTGATGAGGGCAATTCTTATTGGCGCCGGGAAGTGAAATGTCTCGGGGAGAACTACCGTAGCTGGCTGATGGTGCCTCAGGATCCCTCATATAACTAATAGCCTTACTGAATTATTTCTCCGGATTCCGGAAGCTTTTTATTCTTTATTGTCAGTCTCTATATCATCTGTTTTTATCCAGAATGCTATGGGGCTGACTTTCACGTCGTAGGGTGTGGCCACTTTCCGGGGGGAGTTCCCGAGATGATAGTAATATGTTTTCTGCCTGTCCCATGTAGGGTAGTCAAACATTCGCGTCTCTCCGGGAGGTACGTCGCATTTTTTAGTGATTTTCCTGGAATGGAGCATCCTCCCCGACATATCCAGATATATCACAGTCATCTCTATTCCTGAAATATATAATCCCGAATGGTTGGAGATAAGCATCGTTTCCCTGGCTGCGCCTGCTTCTTTCTCATATCCCGAGAAAGAAACCTTGGCGGGGTCGAACGCTACGGTGTCGCCGTCGGCCAGCGGGATACGGCATGATTCCGAGGCGACCATCCGGATGCCGTCTATGCGTAAGCCTCCGTGCGATTCCTTTTTCCCGGCCTTGACGGGTTGCTCTTTAGTGCCGTTTGCCTTTAATGAGAGTTTGATTTTTCGTGCCTGGGCATCAGATGAGTGCAAGCTTAGCGCGCACACTGACAGCAGTGATATAAAGCGTATTGATGCGGGGATGGCTTTCATGTGATTGCGTTTTTTCTGACATTGGAAGTCTATATGGGAAGGGGGCTGGATCCCTGTCAAAGATATCTTATGTCTCTTTTGGAAGATCCGTTGCCATCGTAGGATGGATATATTTTCACCAGCCCTACGGGAGCCTGCTCATTATCTGTGCCGTTGCCGGAAGAGATCCCGAATCTTACTATTCTCCACATCTTAGGCAAAAGACTTGCCGGATTCAGAGAGTAGCGTATCCTAAGCTTTGTTTTTTTCTTTTTGGGTAGCATCAGGGTCTCGCTGTCGTTGCCGAGAGTCACGATGCATGATTCAGGTTTTGAGAGCACGCCCTTGCGACGGTCGGTGAAAAGCCGCATTGTGAACTTGCGGGGGTCGGCTGTGGAGTGCAGGGAGCCTATTCTTTCTCCCGGACGCAGGGAGACATCGGTGGTCTCTATCACCGAGAGTTCAAACTCCGGCAACGCAGACGGTGAGGAAATATCTTTTCTCAGAACGAGCACTGTCACATTGTCGTCGGGATAGAGCCATATCCCTTCCGGAGCTGACAATGCCGCTGAATCACATATTTCCTTTGCCCTTTCCATATCATATGCCACGGGCGAGGGAGGTGCTGCGCCCAACAGGCATGGTAAGAACAGAAGAAGGGCACAGACCATTCTTCCCCGATGAGGGAAAGACCGGCTGTGCCCTTGTATTTTCAGTGAAGCGCCCATCAGGGTTTGGTGGAGAACGTGTACGATAGGCCGAAACTCAACACTTCCCTGAGCATGAATTTTTTCCAAGATGTGTTTGATGGCACTGAAGTGTCATATCGCATATGGGCATAAATCTGTGTCGAAAGGAATTTATTTATGTTGAACGATACGGTATGCTCCCAGTCTGAAAGGAAATATTTATAGTCGGTGAAAAGGAAGAGCCTGCTCTTGTATTCGATGTTCCAGGCGAGTTTCCAGGTCATATTGACTTCACCGTTGCTACCTATCTCGCTGTGGGCTTTGCGGTCGGGAGCGATATTGAACCGACCATGGTCAACCTTGTCGGATATGCAGGTCTTGAGGTTGTAAGATATGGGAGAAACAGTAGCCGTGAGCTGGAAGGTTTTTTTCTTATTGGTGGTGGAATACGACATACCGAGACCGATGTTGAGGTCGCCGGGAGAGAGGAATGATGCCTTTCTGACCATCGAGTTCTTCTCGTAGTTCCTCAGGAGCTGGGTCTTGAACATCAGGTTGAACGAATAGAACCATTTCTTGAATGCTTTCAGACCGGCGTTGAGGTTGTACTGCAGAAGATCTTCTGAGATTGAATAGTCGTGCACCTCATCCTGCGGAGTGGAGTTCATTCCGAGTTTGTAGCCGAAGCTGCTTTGGAAAAGGAAGTTGGGATAATATACCTGGTTAAGCTGCACGTCCCAGTTGAAGTTGAAGAGCAGCGCGAGATGGTTGTTGCCGCCCTGATACCAGTTTTGCGACACAAACGCCTGGGAGAACTGGAGTCCGGTGTTTACCCTGTGGAGCCAATATATTCTGCGCAGTTCCTCATCAGGCAGTTCCACTTTTTCCGGATCTATTTCCGGAAGGTCGAGTTTCCTTATATATGCCGAGAAACTGACCTCATCTTCCGGTAGACGCGGCCTTTCAGGCAGGTTCCAGTATGCGTAGTCGATGTTATATGGGTTCAGGATCATAGCCTCATACATCATATCGTCCTGGAGCCGATTGATCGTTAGTGCGTCGCGGAGCCATTTCGGAGTGTATTGCATATTGTTGATGTCCATGCTTTCTGTTGTTGTCATGACATCGGTGGTGAGTTGTTCGCTGACAATCGCGATGGTGTCGTTGCCGTCGATCAGCTGTCCTTCCTCAAGCAGCAGCGAGTCGGCTGCCGCCACGTCTCCGTTGATCACCTTCAGTCCGCGGAGTTGGAATATCTCCTCCGGATCAAGGCGTTTCTTTGCGATTTTCTTATATCCGGAGAAAACCCAGGGTGCGAAATGCCGGTTCTTGATCAGAGGCTTGATGGTGGGCTCGCCGATCGATGCGATTATTTCATCCAGGTCTCTGACGATAAAAGCGGTTGAGTCGATCTGTGGCAGCTGGATCGTGTCTACTTTGATTTCATTCAGGTTTATCCTCGCCTCTATCTCTTCCGACGATGGGATGTGACGAAATGAGACCTCGCTCTGCGCGTTGGCCCGGAATCCGGAAAACGTTGAAACCGCGAGGAATGGGATGAGGAAGATCACACTTGAAGCTCGTTTCATGCGTTGAAGGGTTAAGAAGTTGTCAATATAGTGGAATGTGGCGGCTCCGCATGGGAGCCTGAAGAGAGATAGAAGAGGAAGAAAGGGGAGGAGAGAGGAGGTGGTGGGTGGTGAATTACTTCAGGAGGTCGTCATATTCAGGAGAATTGACAAGCCTCAATGCTTCCAGGAATATGGGATCGTGAAGATTATAGACTTTGAAATAGGTGGCGTTGTCATAGATGTCTCTTCCGATAAGAGCCTTGATTATCATCGAGAAGAGTGGTGCGCTGGTCTTGGCCTGGGCGGCATCGAATTCAATGTCTTCTTTTTTCGCCATCTCATACATACCATCGAGAATCTCCTGGTTTACCTGGAAGCCCTTTACGAAGTCATCATCAGTGCGGTAACGCTTCTTTATCTCGTTGCGGTGCTGATCCACATAGTTTATCACATATCTGTTGATAAGGCCTTTGGCCATCACATTACGATAGTATTTCGTGAATTCCATCGTGTCGAGCGGCACAAATCTATCCGGTGAGATTCCTCCTCCTCCATATATGGGCCTGTGTAGTTTTAGGGTGGAGACCTTCAGGGAGTCGACATATTTTATGGAGTCGGCATGCATAAGCTCCCCGCTGTTGAAACGGTCGAGGATATCCTCGGCATATGCTTCCTGATCTCCTTTCTTGTATGGCTTCTGTATGTCGCGTCCGGAGGGTGTATAGTAGTGAGCTACGGTAAGGCGGATCATGGAGCCGTCGGGGAAGGGTATCGGACGCTGCACGAGCCCTTTACCGAATGTCCGTCTCCCGACCACCAGCCCGCGGTCCCAGTCCTGAATGGCACCGGATGTGATTTCGGAGGCTGATGCCGAATATTGGTTGGTCATGACCACGAGGCGCCCGTCGGCGAAGAGTGGCTTGCCGTCGGAAGGTTTGGTGGTCAGTTCCTGGCGCGATGAATTAGTGCCCTGGGTGTAGACGGCGAGTTTCCCCGGCTCAAGGAATTCCCCGAGCAGGTCGACGGCAGCGTTGAGGTATCCTCCGCCGTTATCCACAAGATCGAGTATCAGGCGGTCCATACCCTGTTTTTTCAAGTCTTTGAGGGCTGTGGCGACCTCTTTTGCCGTCTCGGCGGCAAAACGGTTGATACGGATGTAACCAGTCTTAGGATCGACCATATATGCGGCGTCAACACTATAGATAGGTATGTCGGCGCGTGTTATGGTGAAGTCTATGGGCTCCTGACGGCCTCCTTGCATCCTGAGCACCTTGACATTGACATCAGACCCTTTGGGACCTCTGAGTTTCTTCATTATCTGAGTGTTCTTCATGCCTACACCGGCGATGACAGTGTCGTTGACTGCGATGATACGGTCGCCGGCAAGAATGCCTACACGTTCCGACGGACCTCCGCTGATAGTCTGGATCACATAGAGAGTGTCCTGATTCATGTTGAATGATATGCCGATGCCGCTGAAGTTGCCGGCAAGAGGTTCGTTGAGCTCACGGGTTTCCTCCGGGTTTGAATACTGGGAATGAGGATCAAGACCCTCCAGCATACCCCTGATTGCGTCTTCCACAAGTTTGTTTTCATTGACTGTGTCGACATAGAACTGCGAGATGGCGGCTTCCGCCATCCTCAGTTTCTGATTCTGATTGATGCGCTGTGCGTTGGAGATGCCTGATGCTCCGAGAAGCGCAAGCGCGCCGAGGAATATTAGTGTTTTTTTCATTTCTTACTTTGCAAAGCCTTTATAAGGCCACGGCCTGTCAGTGCCGGGTTATAGATTATATGACACCGCTGGTTGGAAAAAGTTTATGGCGCATGTCTACTTTATCAAGAAATACCTCGCGGGTGAATCTGTCGTGTAGGCGAGACTGTGTCATTCTCCTCCCGATAAGCGTGGAGGTAAAGGAAAGTCGCCGGCAATAAACCGCGAGGCATCATAGCCGTTGTGGATCAGTTCCCTCACCATTGAGCTCGACACGAACGCCGTCGCCGGACTGCTGACGAGAAAAACTGTCTCTACTCCCGCTATGGCTGAGTTTGTATCGGCAAGATTTTTCTCGAACTCGAAATCCGCCAGGTTTCTCACGCCTCTGAGTATGGCATCGGCCCCTTTTTCTTTTACGAACCTTGCCGTCAGTCCGTCGTAGGTGCACACTTCAATGCCGTCATCGTCACGATAGAGCGAGGCTATGGCTTTCAGCCGCTGATCCACAGGCCATTCTCCTGGCTTATGCTCATTGTGGCCTATGGCTATGACCACTTCCCCAAAGAGTCTTCTTGCCCTGTCGACAATATCTTTGTGGCCTATGGTGAAGGGGTCGAAGCTCCCTGCGAATACCGCTTTCATATCTCTGAATCGTCTTCTATCACAAGATTATCGATAATAAAGTTCTGGCGCTCCATAGTGTTTTTACCCATGTAGAATTCCAGAAGCTTGTCGGGTGTGTCGTCTTTCTTGAGAGTGACCGGATCAAGACGCATCTGCGGGCCGATGAATTCCGCAAACTCCACATCATTTATCTCTCCCAGACCTTTGAACCGGGTTATCTCGGCGTTGTTGCCGAAACGTGCGATAGCTGCCTCTCGCTCTTCATCGGTATAGCAGTAATACGTGTCGCGTTCATTTGGGTCATCGCTCTTTGCCTTTCGCGAACGTTTCCCTTTGTTGCGGCGTGTGGAGCTTTTGTCTCGCACGCGGAAAAGCGGTGTCTGAAGTATGTAGACGTGTCCTTTCTTTATCAGATCGGGGAAGAACATGAGGAAGAACGTGATTACCAGCAGGCGGATATGCATGCCGTCGACATCGGCATCGGTGGCGATGATCACTTTGTTGTAGCGCAGCCCGTCGATACCCTCTTCGATATTGAGCGCAGCCTGCAGGAGGTTGAACTCGTCGTTCTTATAGACGACCTCCTGCGTCATGCCGAAAGAGTTGAGAGGTTTTCCCCGGAGGGAGAACACCGCCTGCGTCTGGGCGTCGCGGACTTTCGTGATGGTGCCGGAGGCGGAGTCGCCCTCGGTGATGAATATGGATGAAAGTTCCCTCATGTCCTCGGATTTGGCGTTCTGTTTAAGGCTGTCGTTGTAGTGTATGCGGCAGTCGCGCAGTTTTCTGTTGTGAAGGCTCACTTTCTTTGCCTTTTCCCGCGCGAGTTTCGCCACTCCCGCCATCGCTTTGCGCTCCTTTTCGCTTGATGCGATTTTGCGAAGCATGGTGTCGGCTATGTCCGGATGCTTGTGGAGATAGTCGTCAAGCTCTTTCTTTATAAAGTCTCCGACAAATTTGTTGACGGTGATATTGCTGTCGGGAGCTATCTCTTTACTTCCCAGTTTTGTCTTGGTCTGGCTCTCGAACACAGGTTCCTGGATCCTGACGCTCACCGCGGCCACAATTCCGTTGCGGATATCTGAAAACTCATATCCTTTGCCGGAAAACTCCTTTATAGTCCGGCTCACATGTTCCCTGAAGGCCGTAAGGTGAGTGCCCCCCTGTGTGGTGTGCTGTCCGTTGACAAACGAATAGTATTCTTCTCCGTATTGGTCTGTGTGTGTGAGTACTACCTCTATGTCGTCGCCCTGAAGGTGGATTATGGGATACAGTGGTTCCGAGGTCATGTTTTCGCGTAGCAGGTCGAGCAGTCCGTGGCGCGAGAGATATCTCTTGCCATTGAAAAAGATCTGCAGTCCGGCGTTGAGATACGTGTAATTGTTGACCATTGTTTCCACAAACTCCTGACGGAAGCTGTAGTCGCGGAAAAGGGTGTTGTCGGGGAGAAATTTCACAAGTGTGCCGTTCGGCTCGCGAGTGTCGGTAGGTGATGACTGGCTTACGACATTCCCTTTTTCGAAATCGACGATCACGGTTTTCCCGTCGCGCACACTCTGCACTCTGCAATAGGTCGACAAGGCATTTACCGCCTTGAGGCCGACGCCGTTCAGGCCGACGGATTTCTTGAAATTCTTATCGTCGAACTTTCCTCCCGTGTTGATTTCCGAGGCCACTTCCCTTACTTTCCCGAGAGGTATGCCTCGTCCGTAGTCGCGGATCGTCACTTCCCCCTCTTCGGTAAGGGTTATATCGATGCGTTTCCCGGCGCCCATGTTGAATTCGTCGATGGAGTTGTCGACCACTTCCTTGATGAGCACATAGATACCGTCTTCCGCGTGAGATCCGTCGCCGAGCTTGCCTATATACATTCCGGGGCGCCGGCGAATATGTTCGTTCCAGTCGAGATGCTGTATGGCGGAGTCGTCATACGATCCAGGGTCGGATGTCTCCCCCGGAGGTATGATCCGTTCAGCTTCTATCTCGACAGTCTGTTTCTCCTGTTGAGCTTCGTTATCGCTGCCGTTGTCATTGTCGTTGCCATAGTTCCCGGACATATCTCCGGAAACCGGCTCCTCATTGTCTGTGCCTGAAAAGTCGTCGAATTGAAAAAGGTCGTTTTCTGCCATCATGATGCCGGGCTTAGTGCCCACGCAAAGTTAATAAAAAATATCGGAATCAGAAGAAAAACGGATTGTATTTTTACGCCATTGTAATGGCTGTCAATTCGTGGCATGGTTCCTTATTATCGCGATATTGCGACGGTAAATCCATTTGTTTTTATTACTTTTGCACATCCGGACGCCATCAGAGGTTGACCGGAGATTCCGGGAAAAAGATAATATAAAACTAAACAGACAGATATGGGAAATATCATGAAACGATGCCTGGTCGTGGCCGCGGGCGTTCTCGCGTGTGTCACAGTAACTGCCCAGGGCACTCTCGAGGATTTCAACAGGGCTTTTGCCGCTCCGCGCAAATATGGCATGTCGAACGTGTATTATGCTAATGTGCGTCCGTCATGGATGACCGGCAAAGATGCCTTCTGGTATGTGCGTGAGACGCCACAGGGACGACGTTATGTGGCTTTTGATGTGAAGACAAAGAAACGTGCGGACCTTTTCGATCATAAAAAACTCGCGGCCGCACTTTCTGCCGCGGCTGACAAAAAGGTCGACACCGATAATATCAATGTGCAGTGGATGCGTGTGTCTGCTTTAGGCGACACACTGAAATTCAATTATTCCGGCAGGCAATGGGAGTATGCTGTGAAGAGCGGGCGCCTCGCCGACAAGGGTGATATCCCTGTTTCCCCGGAGGAACCGCACTGGATGGTTGTCAATGATGAGAAAGGAAGCGGCCCGGTAATGTCTCCTGACGGTAAGAGGGAAGCTTTCATAAAAAACGACAATGTGTATGTGCGCGACGTGAAAACCGGAAAGGAGAAAGCTCTGAGCATCGACGGCACGAAAGGAAACTATTATTCGTCATGGATATCCTGGAGCCCTGACAGCCGGAAAGTGGCCGTAAACAGGATCCGTCCTGTCTCAGATAAACGTTACGTCTATTATGTGGAGTCGTCGCCATCCGACCAGGCTCAGCCCAAACTTCACAAGCAGGAGTATGCCAAGCCCGGGGATGAACTGAGATTCAAGGTGCCATGTATATATGATGTGGAGACAGGCGCCGCCGTGATTCCTTCGACCGAACTTTTCGATTCCCAGTATGATCTCTATGGCCCGGAATGGAATGCTGACAGCAAAGCCATCACATTCGACTACAATGAGAGGGGACACAAGGTGTATCGTGTGCTTGAACTTTCGGCCGAGACCGGTGAGGTGCGTCCGCTCGTGGAGGAGACCCATGACAAATACGTGAATTATCCGCGTGTTTTCAAGCATTTCCTCTCAGATGGCAAGAGAATGATCTGGGCGAGCGAGCGCGACAACTACAACCATCTCTATATGTATGACCGTGCCACTGCGAAGCCTGTATATCAGATCACCAAAGGGGAGTGGTATGTGCGCGAGGTGCTTGAGGTGGATGAAGAAAAAGGAAAGATCTATTTCACTGCCAATGGTGTTGACAAAGACGACGATCCATATAATATTCATTATTATATGATTGGCCTTGACGGAAGCGGCATGACCGATCTTACTCCCGGAAAAGGCACGCACACGGCCACATTCTCCCCCGGTCGCCGATATCTCGTGGATGTCGTGTCGTCGCCTACGGAGGCTCCTGTGGCCACACTGCGAAGCGGAGCCGACGGACGTGAGATCATGAATGTGGAGAAAGCTGACATATCTAAACTTCTTGCCAACGGATGGAGGGCTCCTGAAGTGTTCACTGCTCCCGGTCGCGATGGGAAGACGCCTATTTGGGGGCTTATACAGCGTCCTTCGAATTTCGATCCCTCCAAGAAATATCCTGTCATCGAGTATATATATCAGGGCCCCGGCGACCAGTATGTGCCTAAGGCGTTCACTCCGTCGAATTATTGGATGGTGCCTATGTCGGAACTCGGGTTCATTGTAGTTATGTGCGACGGCATGAGCACGTCTTTCCGCAGCCGAGATTTCGAGAATGTATGCTATAAGAACCTGAAGGATGCGGGACTTCCCGACCATATGGCATGGCTTAAGGCAGCAGCGGAGAAGTATCCGGAGATTGACATAGACAATGTGGGTATATACGGCTGTTCAGCCGGTGGTCAGGAATCGACCAATGCTGTTCTCCTTCATCCGGAATTTTACAAAGCTGCTTATTCCGCATGCGGATGTCATGACAACCGCATGGACAAGATATGGTGGAATGAGCTATGGATGGGATATCCTGTCGACAAGAGCTATGAGGAGTGCTCGAACGTGGTCAACGCCCATCTTCTTCAGCGTCCGCTTATGCTCGTTGTCGGAGAGATCGACGACAACGTCGACCCGGCATCGACAATGCAGGTTGCCAATGCCCTGATCAAGGCCAACCGCCCCTTTGAGCTTGTGGTCATACCCGGCGCCCACCACACCATGGGAGAGGCTTATGGCGATCATAAGCGCTATGATTTCTTCGTGAAGCATCTTATGGGTGTAGAGCCTCCCGCCTGGGATGAAATAACTTATTGATAGAGACAATCGGATTGATAAGTCTCAAGAGATTTTTGAAAACCAACGTAATATCAGACATATGAACCGATATAGGATTATTGCCGCGGGCATACCGTTATTAATGGTTGTCACAGCGCATGGAGAGAATCTGTTCCACACACTTCTCGGCAAGAGCGAGGAGGAGACCAGGGAAAAGGTGGAAAGGGTATGGAAGCATTTCTTCACTCCCGGCGATCTCTCGCTTTACGAGCAACCGGAGCAGAAATCAGTGTATTATCTTGACGGCTCCGACAAGGCTTTCGTTATGGATACGGGTAGCAGCGATGTCCGCACTGAAGGGATGTCTTATGGTATGATGATAAGCGTGCAGCTTGATCATCGGGAAGAGTTCGACAGGCTCTGGCGATGGAGCAAAGACAACATGGCCTATCCGGCTGATTCTCCATGGGACGGCTATTTCTGCTGGCAGTGTGGCACAGACGGGAGGAAGATAGGAAGCAGCAACGCCTCCGACGGAGAGATGTATTATGTCATGGCTCTTTTCCTGGCATCTCAACGTTGGAATGAGCCGGCGTATGCGGCGGAAGCCAACGCGATACTCAGAAAGGTGATGTCGAAAGACGGCACGGGTGGTGTCTACAATCTCTTTAATAAAAGCAGTGGCCTGATAACGTTCGTTCCCGATGAAGGTGGCAAAGGGTTTACCGATCCGTCGTATCAGCTTCCCGCTTTTCTTGATAGATGGGGAGAAATCGCAGAAGAGGGACGCGATTTCTGGAAAGAGGCGGCGCAAGCTGCCCGCGACCATCTTATTGTGAGCGCTCATCCTGCCACGGGGTTGTATCCCGACTACAGCAATTATGACGGCTCAGCCTACAGATGGCCTCATGCAGGCTATGACACCTCGATTTATATGTATGATGCGATAAGATGTGCCATGAATATCGGTATGGATTCTTATCTTTATGGAAAAGACAAGGAACGTCAGGCGGAGGTCATGAGGAGATTGCTCCGCTTTTTCCGGACAGATGGTTTTGAGCATGGCCATTTCAGTCTTGACGGTCAGAATGCAGAGGGGGGATATTCCAAGGGTATGGAGGGAGCCAACGCTGCCGGCGCCATTGCGCTTGCATCAGGCGGAGATCCCGCTGACCGTGAGCTGGCCAGGGAATTTGTGGAACGTTTGTGGAATGCTGAGCCGCCGCAAGGTAAATATCGCTACTATGAGGGATTGGTCTATTTTCTTTCCCTGTTGCATGTGTCGGGAAATTTTACCCTTGATTTCGGTTCTCCGTCTCGTTGATCGGTCATATAAAATTATATAATTATATAATAAAGCATTTACGCTCCATCCCGGGCAAAACCGGGATGGAGCGTAAATGCTTTATTATGACCGGAAGATGGTCAGATGGATCGCGTCACGGGCCAGACGAATGCCCGCAGGCCGAGTTTCGGTTTTGATTCGTCGAGTGCCTTGAGTTTCTCAAGCACGGTGTCGAGGCGCTGGTCTTCTACCATAGTCAGTATGGCGCCTCCGAGTGAAGGCCAGGCATGCGAACCATAATGAGGCTCTCCTTTTACGCTTCCGCGTCCCTGCACCTCTCCGAAAGATGTGAATCCGCGGCAGGAACTGCGTTCGAGAAGTTCTATGATCGCTTCGTGGTGAGCCTGGTCGTAGGCTATGAATATCGCTTGCATTTTATTTTCAATTTTCAGGTTTTCAGTTTTCTACCGGATGAGCCTTGGCGGCGATCTCCTTGCGCAGCTTGCGGCGTGTGTTCTTCACGCCGTTGCCGGCGAAGACGCAGTAAAGCACCGGTACGAAGAGCAGTGTCAGTATGGTGGAGAAAGTCAGGCCACCGATCACGGCGGTTCCCATCGGGCGCCACATCTCAGCACCCTGTCCGCTGCCTACGGCCATCGGCACCATGCCGAGAATGGTCGTGAGAGTCGTCATGACCACGGGTCGGAGACGTGATTTGCCGCCGAGCACCACCGCGTTGCGGATCGACATGCCACGTTCGCGGTTGAGGGTGATATAGTCGATAAGCACGATGCCGTTTTTCACAACGATGCCTATAAGCATGATCGCTCCGATCATACTCATCACATTGAGGGTATGGCCTGTCATCCAGAGTATGAGGAAGACGCCTGAGAAGGCGAAGAGCAATGAGGTCATGATGATGCCGGGATATGTCAGGCTCTCGAACTGGGCGGCCATGACGATGTAGACGAGCAGGATAATGAGCACTCCGAGCATGAGGAGGTCGGAGAAAGAGTCCTGCTGGTCTTCGTATGAACCTGAAAGACCTATGTTTATGCCCGACGGTATGTTCATTTCATCGATCTTCATCTCTGCTTCTGTCACAACCTCACTCATCGGGACTCCGTCGACTACCGCTGAGACTGTGATGAGTCGCTCGCGGTCTTTACGCTCGATTGTAGGTGGAGTGAAACGCTCCACTACCTTACCGAGCTCTTTTATTCTCACTCCGGCGCCCGTCGGGGTGTAGACCATGATGTTCTCGATGTCGGAGAGCGATGTGCGATGCTCCTTGTCATACATCACCTTGATGTCATATTCCTCGCCGTCCTCGCGGAAACGTGAGGCTATGGATCCGTTGATCCGGTTGCGCAGGTAGTATGCTGCGGTCTGGAGGTTAAGCCCGTAGAGCGCGAGTTTCTCGCGGTCGAAATCCACCTGGTATTCCGGCTGGTAGTCCGAACGTGAGATTGTTATGTCGGCGGTTCCGTTAATGCCCTGGAGTATGCGTTTTAATTGCTGGGCTACGGAGTCGGTCTCTTCGAAGTCGTATCCATAGATCTCGAAATCGACAGTCGACTGTCCTCCCATTCCTTGTCCGCGTCCTCCACCGACATTCACCTGGGCTTTCTTGAACTCGGGAAATTCGTTGTCGATGTCCTTACGCATGAGGTCTGCGATCTCTTTGATCCCTCTTTTGCGGTCGCCGGGATCCGACAGGCGGATGTTCATGCTGATGATATGCGACCCGTTGTCTGAGAGTGATGCGAACGTGTTGTCGGAGCTTGCAGGACCGACAGTGTAGCTCGACACAATGATCTCAGGATATTTGGCTCTCCAGAGGGAATCGAGGCGTCTTGTTGCGTCTTGCGATATCTCCACACGCGTGCCGATAGGAGTCTCGAGGTTGACCCCGATGCGGGCGTTGTCCTGGGTGGGGAAGAACTCAGTGCCAACCTGCTTGAGCAGGAAGATGGAAGCCACGAATGTGGCGAGACACGCGCATATGGTAATAGTCCTGTGGGTCACCACCCATTGCAGCAGACGTGCATAGCCGTTGTCGAAGCTATCAAGACCTTTTTCTATCGGGGTGAAGAAGAGGGTATAAAGCTTAGAATGGCGGTTGTTGAGGCGCAGCCATTGCGAGCAAAGCATCGGGGTGAGGGAGAGGGCGCAGGTGGTGGAGATGATCATCATGATGGTTACCATCCATCCGAGTTGGCGGAAAAGTACGCCTGTCATGCCTGTCACGAGCGTAAGCGGGAAGAATACCGCTATGAGGGTGAGGGTGGAGGCGATTACGGATATTGCCACCTCATTGGTGCCGTGGACGGCAGCCTGTTTCGGGTCCGCTCCACGCTCTATGTGGGTCGTCACGTTCTCAAGCACCACAATGGCGTCGTCGACCACCATGCCGATAGATATTGACAGCGCGGAGAGCGACACTATATTCAGAGTGTTGCCTGTGGCGAACAGATATATGAACGAGGCTATCAGTGATACCGGGATCGTGATTATGATAATCATGGTCGCACGCCAGCGTCCCAGGAACACGAACACCACTATCATCACGAACAGGAGGGCGTAGAGCACCGTCTCCTCAAGCGAGGCTATGGTGTTGCGGATATTGTCTGAGGTGTCGACGATCACGCCGAGCTTAACGTCGGAAGGGAGGTTCTTCTGCAGTCGCGGCAGCATCTCCATCACCTTCTCGGAGATCTGCACGGAGTTGGCGCCGCTCTGCTTCTGGATAATGATCATCGCGCCCTCTTTGCCGCCGATATATGTCTGTTGCGTGCGTTCCTCAAGGGAGTCGTCTACACGGGCAACGTCGCGCAGATAGATCACTTTGCCGTTGTAGTTGCCGACAGGGATGTTCTCCATCTGGCTCGCCTCGTCAAACTCACCCTGCACACGTAGCGCATATGTGTTTGATCCGATGTCGAAAGCTCCTCCGGGCACATTACGGTTTTCCGCGCCTATCACATTAGCTATCGACTCTACGGAAAGATTATATGATTCCAGACGGTTAGGGTCGCAGTATACGTGTATCTCCCTTTTGGGTGCGCCGGAGATTGACACGGAACCTACTCCGTCCACACGGGCAAGAGGGTTTGCGACCTGATCGTCGAGTATCTTGTAGAGGCCGGCCATACTCTCCTTCGCCTCCACGGAAAGGAGGCATATAGGAATCATATCGGTCGAGAATTTGAAGATTATCGGGTTTTCGCTGTCGTCAGGCAGCGATGACTCCACCATGTCGAGTTTGTCGCGCACATCATTGGTCAGCACATCGATGTCATAGCCGTATTCGAACTCGAGGGTTATCACGGAAGTATTCTCCCGGGAGTCGGATGTGATATGCTTGAGATGCTCCACGGAGTTGAGTGTATTCTCCAGCGGTTTGGTAACGTTCTGCTCGATATCTTCGGCAGATGCTCCGGGATACATCGTGATCACCATCAGAGTGTTGGTGTCGATGTCCGGATATAGGTCGATCGGGAGTTTGGCCAGGGAGAAGAGTCCGAGGATTATGACCGTCACGAAGCAGAGTGTGGTCATGATCGGGCGCTTCACGGCCGCGCCATATAGTGACATATTATGTTGGTTTGAGGATTGTTATTTCGATACTTTAACTGATGCTCCGTCTGCGAGTTTGGCCTGACCTGAGACTACAACCTGCGCCCCGGGTTCCACACCGCTCAGCAGCTCATAGGCGTCGCCAAGACGCTGTCCGAGCTCCACCTTGTTGTAGCTGACCTTGCCGTCTTTATAAACATAGACGTAATGGTTGCCTGATCCGGGCTGCTTCACCACAGCGAGATCGGGCACGACGACATGCTCGGCTGTGCCGAGGTTTAGTTTCACGCGTCCGAACATGCCCGGGAGTATGCGGGAGTCGGGATTCTGCACTGTCACCTCCGCTCCGAATGTGCGGCTGTTGACGTCGACTGTCGGGGCTACCATGGTTATCGTCCCGCTGAATTCCTCCCCCGGGTATGTGTCGAATGTCACTTGGGCAGGCATCCCTTTGCTGACCTTGGAGAGCTCGCTTTCCGAGATATTGATCACGATCTTGACAGGTTGCACGCGTGCCACGGTGAGCACCGGGAGAGTGCCGGTCATGTCGCCTGGATCATAGTTGCGGGCGGTCACGACCCCGCTTATGGGGGATATCAGCACGGTGTTCTCCCTGACGTTGCGGAGTGTGCGCTCTGCGTTGGCCAGTGTGTTGCGTGCGTTGGTAAGCTGAAGCTGCATCTGGTCTACGTTCTGTTGGGTGCCACCGCCTATCTTGAGGAGCTCGACGGCGCGGTCGTAATTTAGCTGTACGTTCTCGAGATTGGCCTTGGCATTAGCCACCTGCGTCTCGTAAGACGATGTGTTGACGTCGTCGAGCACCACGAGTTTCTGTCCTTTTGACACCCTCATTCCCTCGTCGACGAAAATCTCCTTTATCCTGTTGGGGGATGAAGCGGAGATATTGTTGATGAGATCCGGCTCGACGGTGGCTGTGTAGTTCCCTTCCTGCACGACCTCGCGCTGGTTGACTGTCTCGATTTTGACAATGGGGGAATTGTCTTCCTTCTCCGAGGTCTGATTCTTGTCGCTTCCCGAACAGGCCGGGAGCGTGGCGATGGAGAGCAACGCCGTGGCTGCGTAAAGATATTTTTTCATTGTATAGGTTTGTTCTTTAGTCAATATTCTTGCCGAGCAGGGTGTCGAGCTCGGATGTGGATACGAGATAATTGTAGATGGCTTGCAGATATGCCAGCTGAGCCTGAGTGTCGGCGAGCTCGCTGTCGCGCAGGTCGAGATAAGATGCGGCTCCGATCTCGAAGCTCTTCTGCATGATGTCATGGGCTTTCTTGGCTTGACGCACACCCTCCTCGGAGGTGGCTATCTGGCGCGCCTCGCGGTTGATGTTGTCAATGGCCAGGTCAACCTGCATGTTGAGCGAGTTGACAAGATCCTCTCTCTGAAGTTCAAGTTCCTTGCGCTGCACCTGCGCCTGTTTCAACCCGTAGTATCTCGCGCCACCCGAGAATACGGGCACAGACAATGATATGCCGATATTGCAGTAGGGATTGAATTCCTGATTCTTAAGCGGAGAACCATTGCTCAGGGAGAGCCATGACAGATTGAACGATGCTCCCAGCGTCGGTATCCAGGCGAATTTCTTAAGGTCGACATTCTTGTCGAGAATCTTTTTCTGAATGTCGAGCGAGCGGAGTGAGGTGTTGCCGGCTATCGATGTGTCGGCAACTGCCGGATAGGTATACATATCCTTCTGATAGTCTGAGAGGGTGGAGGATGGCCTGATATCGGTATCGGTCGAAATTCCCATAAGCACTTTCAGCTGCAGCTGGCATTGCTTTATGGCAATATCGGCCTGAAGCAGCTCAGGCTCGATGTTCTTGACCTGTACTGACGAGCGTAGCACGTCGTATTCCGATGCAGTCCCGGCCTTGAACTGCTTTTCGTAGATGCCGGCGTTCATGACTGCGATATCGTAGTTTTCCTTCACTACCTTATGGGAGTCGATGGCAAGAAGGAGCGCGTAATATGCTTTATTTACGTTGTTGACCAGGTCAAGACGCGAGGCGCGGGCGCTCTCCATGTTGGCCAGGATCTGGTCTTTGGATATGGATATCGATTTCCAAAGCGTAGGGGCTATCAGGGGCACGCTTGCGGCGAATCCCATGTTCCAGGTGTTGTCGGAACCCATTTTCAGTTTCTGGCTCTCGCCCCCCATGTTCATGCGGATGGTCTGCAATTCGATTGACCTCTGATAATTTGCAGAGAAGTCGACCGATGGAAACAGACCGGCTATCACCTCTTTTTTCGAATAGTCGACCTTCTTGATTTCCATGTCGGCCACCCTCACAGTGGGGTTGTCGCGCAGCGCTATCTCAAGACACTGTTCCCTTGAGAGCACGAGTTCCTCTGCTGCGGCCGGTGTGCATGCCATGGCGGTTAGGAGCACGGCGCCCAATACTCTTTTATAGATATTCATGCGTTATATGTTGGTATTGTTGTTGTTTCATTCATGTTTTTGTCGTGATGGCGCGGACTTTAACCTTTCCATCAGTGAATCAAGCATCTTCATCCCTTTGGGAGTCGCGATTCCTCTGAGGAAACCGATGTTGATCGAGTCGTAGACCTCGAGCAGCGTTATGTCGGGAGGGAAAAGCTCCTCCATCCGTTTGAGCGATTCCATCTGGATAGCCATCATGCGGCATTGCACCATGTAGTTTATGTCGTTGCGGAAGACACCTTGGGTCACGCCTTTCTTGAGAAGATTGACGAATTCCTCATAGTAGCATGCTTTCTTAGCTTCTGATTTTCTTTTCGCCTCTGCGAAATGGCGGTCCATGTCGCGGAAGAAATTGACGTTGGTCATCCTCATGAAGTCTCTTTGGTTGAGAAAGGCGTTGAACATGGCTTCCATGATATTTCCGGAGGTCATGAAGATCTTTCTGTTTGCATCAATCATCCTGCCGTGGATGGCATTCATTGTCTGTTCCACCATGTCCGATTTGCTTGGGAAGATCTCATAGAGCGTTTTCTTCGACATTTTCAGGGCCTTAGCCACCGACCCCATTGTCATGGCCTTGGGGCCATTCCCCAACAGGATACGTGCGATCGCGGTGATCAGCGTCTCATAGGCTTCCTCTGTCATTTCGTCTCGTCTCATAGTCTTACAAAATTAAGGCAAAAAACCGGAAACCCAAAATCGGTTTCCGGTTTTTTGCCTTAATTGCGTAAGAAAGGAGATATCGACCAGATAATAAGTCTAATTAGCCATATATCCTATTGTCAGGTGATTCTCAGGCATTGAATTTCAGTCTGAGGTTTGCGAGCATATCTTTGGTCATTCCGTCGAGATCGAATTCCGGTTTCCAGTCCCATTCCTCACGCGCGCAGCTGTCGTCGAGGCTGTCGGGCCAAGAGTCGGCTATGGCCTGACGAAGCGGATCTGGTTCGTATTCCATTTTGAAGTCGGGCACGTATTCCTTGATCTTTGCATAGATTATTTCCGGATCGAAACTCATTGATGCTATGTTGAACGAGTTGCGGTGTACGAGTCTTGCGGGGTCCGCCTCCATGATCTCTATGGCGGCGCGGAGCGCATCAGGCATATACATCATATCCATGAATGTGCCGGGCTTAAGCGGACACTTGAAAGTCTCTCCCTTTACAGCCGAATAATAGATGTCGACGGCATAGTCTGTCGTACCTCCTCCGGGAGGAGTCACATAGGATATTAGTCCGGGGAAACGCACCGATCTTGTGTCGACACCGAAACGGCGTGCGTAATAGTCGGAGAGGAGTTCTCCGGTCACTTTTGTCACTCCATAGATTGTCTCCGGACGCTGGATGGTGTCCTGAGGTGTTTTCACGTGTGGAGTAGTGGGGCCGAACGAACCGATGGAACTGGGGGTGAAGACAGCACATCCCTTTTCCCTGGCTACTTCAAGAGTATTGTAGAGGCCGCCAACGCCGATCTTCCATGCGAGTTGCGGACGGGCTTCGGCCACGGCGCTGAGAAGGGCTGCGAGATTATAGATCGTATCGACTTTATATTTGTCTACTGCATCCGCTATCTGTGAAGGATCGGTTATGTCTACAAGATGTGACGGGCCGCTTTCGAGCAATACACCTTTCGGCTCGGCTCCTTTGATATAACCAGCCACTACATTTCCGCCTGGATAAAGGCCTCTCAGCTTCATTGTCAGTTCGGAGCCTATCTGTCCGGTGGCTCCGATGATGAGGATATTCTTCATTGCTCTATCGTCATGTTTGGGTCGGGGCGCCGTCGGTTAAGCCAAAGGCGGAACAAATCGCCAGCAGCCTTCGCGCAGACCGGTAAAACCGACCGGGGGTTAGTAATTCTTTGCAAAATTAACATGAATTTTGAAAAAAAGAATTAACTTTGACCAATTTTTTTAAGGGGCATCTCTTCCAGCGGGAGCTGTCTGCTTTACAAATGTCAGATTTTAACTTTCTCAACATAACATTTGAATCATGTATAAGAATTTCAGAACACATCTTGAAAAGGAATTGCAGGATATTAAAGATGCAGGACTTTACAAGAACGAAAGAATTATCGTCACTCCCCAGGGAGCGGACATCGAGGTGGAGAACACCAAAGGCGACGTGCTTAATTTCTGCGCGAACAATTATCTTGGCCTCGCCGACAACAGCCGTCTGATAGAGGCTGCCAAGAAAGCCATGGATAAAAGAGGCTATGGAATGTCGTCTGTCCGTTTCATCTGCGGAACCCAGGACCTCCACAAGGAGCTCGAAAAGGCCATCAGCGACTATTTCAAGACAGAGGACACTATCCTTTATGCCGCGTGCTTCGATGCCAACGGCGGTCTGTTCGAGCCTCTGTTCACAGAGGAAGACGCCATCATCAGCGACTCGCTCAACCATGCCTCGATCATCGACGGCGTTCGCCTCTGCAAGGCTAAACGTTTCCGTTACAAGAACGCCGACATGGAGGATCTTGAGCGCTGCCTGAAAGAAGCACAGGATTGCCGCTACCGTATCATCGCAACAGACGGTGTGTTCTCTATGGACGGCAATGTTGCACCGATGGACAAGATCTGTGACCTTGCCGAGAAATATGACGCCCTTGTAATGGTCGACGAGAGCCATTCCGCGGGAGTAGTAGGCCCCACAGGCCATGGAGTGGCAGAGCAGTTCAACTGCTATGGAAGGATCGACATTTTCACCGGCACTCTCGGCAAGGCGTTCGGCGGCGCCATGGGCGGATTCACTACCGGTCCCAAGGAGATCATCGACATGCTTCGCCAGCGTTCCCGTCCTTATCTCTTCTCCAATTCCGTGGCTCCTTCGATCGTGGGCGCGAGCATAGAGATGATGAAGATGCTCAAGGAGAGCGACGCCCTTCACGACAAGCTTGTGGAGAACGTCAATTATTTCCGCGACAAGATGATCGAGGCAGGTTTCGATATCAAACCCACGCAGAGCGCTATCTGCGCCGTTATGCTCTATGATGCGAAACTCTCGCAGGATTTCGCCGCAGAGATGCAAAAGGAGGGTATATTCGTCACCGGGTTCTACTATCCTGTGGTGCCGAAGGGACAGGCCCGTATCCGTGTGCAGCTTTCCGCCGCTCATGAGCGTGAGCATCTCGACCGCGCTATCGCCGCTTTCATCAAAGTCGGCAAGAAACTTGGCGTGCTGAAATGAATACGTTTCAGTCATATGAAAGATAAAAAGATTGGGCAGCCTCCAAAGCTGCCCAATCTTTTTATCTTTCCTGTCTGTATCACAGACTGTTGTCTTCGGTGATGGCCTTGGCGGTGGGGAAGCACTTGTCGATTATGATGGCGATGAAGCCGTCGCCGGTTACGTTGCATGCGGTTCCGAAGCTATCCATGGCGATATAGAGGGCTATCATGAGGGCTTGGTCGGCTTCTGTGAATCCGAGCATACTCGCAAGAAGACCGAGAGAGGCCATTATCGCTCCTCCAGGCACTCCCGGAGCGGCAATGATCGAGATTCCGAGCATGCATATGAATCCGATGAACATACCGGGGTCGTAGGCATGTCCTTCCATGATCATGAGTGCCACCGCGCATGCCACGATTTTCATGGCACTCCCCGACATATGGATTGTGGCGCATAGGGGAATGACAAAGCCCGCGACGTCTTCGCTGACCCCCATCTTTATAGCCTGCCGCAAAGTGACGGGGATAGTGGCGGCCGACGACTGTGTGCCCAGAGCCGTGAAATAGGCCGGAAGCATGGTGTAGATCATTCTTAATGGATTGCGTCTGGCCACAACACCGGCAATTGCATATTGGAACAACAGAAGGAAAATATGCATTGCGAAAATGACCAGGATAATCTTGGCGAATGCCGCGAGCACGGTGGCCACTTGTCCGCTGACGGTCATGTTGAGGAATATCCCGAATATATAGAGAGGAAGCAGGGGAATGATCACTTTGGATATTGTCATGGTGACTATATCCTTGAATTCGCCCAGCAGGGATTTCATTGTCTCTCCTTTCATATAGGCCAGGCAAATGCCAAGAGTGAAGGCGAGCACCAACGCTGTCATCACCGTCATAAGCGGAGGCATCTCCACAGTGAAGAAAGGGGAGAGATCATGGGCCTGGGCCACTTCTCCGAGTGGGGAGGGGCTGATGAGTCGTGGAAAGAATGTGTCGCCCACCCAGAAGCTCATAAGTCCCGACGCGGTAGTGGCGGCATAGGCGAGGGCGGCCGTAGCAACAAGCATCCTCCCGGCCTTGTGGCCGATGTCGGCTATGGCCGGGGCAACGAATCCCAGGATGATGAGTGGGATGAGGAACCCGAGAAATTGGCTGAAAATAGCGTTGAAGGTCGCGAAAATGCGTCCGAGCCAGACGGGGAAGAATTGCCCGGCGAGAATACCGAGCGCTATCGCGATAAGGATTTTTACAAGAAGATTGATCTTGGGTAGTTTCATGGCGTGAAAAATTATTTATGTTCCGGCATATCTCCGATGTTATGGATCGGCTATGCCGAGGGGGGATGTCTGGTTTCTAATAGCGGCGTATGAGTTCTTTATATGCAGGTGTCGACTGATAGTCGTCCAGCCATCTGTCGACACTTGTCCGCAGGGCTGTGTCGCCACGTGCGAAGAGCCATACCTGGAATTGCGTGAAACTTACGGGACTGTCGAATGACAGACGCGGATATTCCTTCTGCATTGATCTTGCCGTCTTCTCATTGACGACGGCGAGGGGAATCTTGCCGGAGCCGACCATCATGCACAGGTATTCTTCCGAGAGGTCATCACGCTGTGCTGTGGGAATCTGTGTGCCGATCTCGTTGGAAAGGTTCGCAAGACGGGCGGCGGCAGGCGATTCCTTAGGAATGTAGACCGTGTCGTTGCCTAAGTCGAGGGCAGACTTCACTTTCTTCTCTCCATTGCTGTCGGCGAGCTGTATGAGCACGAGCCGGTCGAGGAACACGCTCCGCGATGTGAGGAAACGCTGCTTTATGGAATTGTCGGAAGGGAGGGAGGCAAGCATGTCGAAATTGCCTTTCTCGAGTCTACGTAGGGCATCGTGAAGACTAACAACAGGCCATAGTCTTACGGGACGTCCTAATCCATTCTTCATAGCGTTGAGCATGTCGAGGTTAAGGCCGCCGAGAGTGTCGTTGTAGATATAGTAGCTCATAGGCCCGTAGACGATGCCCACATCTATGGTATCGCCCCGGGAGTCGCCTTGGGTAATTGCCGGCAAAGTCATGCCACGGTCACAGCGACTTGTGCCGGCCATGATTATTATCACGGCGGCCAGTAGCAGGATGTAGATAACGGTCTGTCCGTATTTCTGTCTGAGAGGTGTCATGTGGCAGCGGTCGCGTCAATTTGAGAAATCCACGGCGAGCCCCATTTCGAGACGGCGCGGATTATACGGATAATGTGGCAGTATGAAGCTGTCTTTTGAGAACATTCCTTGGTTGACGTGGCTCCAGAGCACGTAGAACCTTGTCTGATACAGCCTCGCGGTTACATAGAGGTTGCAGAACGGGTAGTTGCCGACTTTCACCGGATTTTCCCCCTGCACATGGAACGACATGGTGGCGGGCTGATAGTCGAGCCCGTTGTATTTCGTATAGTAGTCGCAGTCTATGCCGATCTGAAGTTTCAACACCTTGAAAGCGGTGAACTGCATGAAGAGGTTGCTGTAGATGGCGAGCTGAGGGAGAGGAAGCACGCTCTCGTTGGAGCTTTTCTGATAGTATACGGTATTGTTCCAGTTGAGTATGCCGAATTTCAGGAGCTGCTCGAGGCGTGCGGAGAAAACCTGCACGTTGCCTCCATGCTGCTGGGGAAGCGACTCGCTGTTGAAGTAGACGAGGTTTTGCATGTTCTGCACCCCGGCACCGATGGTGGTGCGTGTCCATGGAATGTGAAGCTCACCTCCGATCTTATATGTGCGAGTCTTCCCGAAGTCGTTGTCCCAGGCGAAATGATTGGAAATGTAGTGTTGGAGAAGATAAGGCTGGGCGAGGTTGTGGAAATAGGCGTCGGCGGCAATCCTCACGGTATCGCCGAAAAGCTTGAATTTTGTGGTGATCTTTCCGTCAAGCTCCATGTCGCCGACCACATCGCCGATCATTCCGAATTTAGCGCTTGCGGCATATTTCAGAATCTGCCCGCGGTCTTTCTGCAGACGCCCTCCGATCCAAAGGAAATTGCGTGAGGCAGTGGGGGAGACGTTGAAGTTGTCGGGCAAAGGTGTGAGCTTTTCACTATCTCCTTCGGAGAGATCGGGCTGTCGGAAGTCTGTCGGCATCCTGTATTTCTGAGTCTGATATGAAATATATGCCGACAAACCGAATTTTGCCCAGTTGCGGAATCCTTCGATAAGCTCAATGCCGAAAGAATTGGTCATCTGGGTAAGATAAGTCTCCTCACGCGATCCTGTCGGGTCAAGATAGGTGTTTTTCCAGAACTCCGCGGCTTGCGTGGTGTTGGTGTTCATGAAATTGTGATGGCGGTGCTGGAGATCGAAAGAATAGATGAATCTTGTCAGCGGCACATACACTTCCCTCGTCAGGGTGTCATTTACCTGTTCCGAGCGCCAGTATCCCAGCTTGAATGCATGGGTCATGAAGAGCTCGTCGCCGTTAAGGCGTGTGTGTGCCGCATTCAGACGCGTAGGGATGCTCTTTGGTTCGATCTTGCTCACACCTCCCTGTAGCTGAGCGGGGTCGGTGATGTAAAGGTCGTCGGTGATACCTCCGTTCTCCTTGTTGAGGGAGTTGAAATGGTTGTAGAACGCCTGCAGTTCGTAACGGTCACCCATGTAATATGTCGAAAGACCGAATGTGAAATTCTTCATCGCCTGGCTTTCGTAGGCGCCTTTCGAGTATATGTAGTCGAGGTTGCCGCCGATGCCGACCCTGCGGTTGACGTTGCCTGCGAAATCGGTCTTTAGCCTGTCCTGATGATTGAGTTTGTTGCCTCCCCACATATACGACATTATCGTGGTGGGAACGTAGACGTTATAGAATTTCTGCTTATTGAATGTCGGTATCCAGGCATCGAGCGCGTCCTGGAAGAAAAATGTGGCCCGGCGCGGACGGTTATAGTATATGAGATCAATCCCTTCGGTGCCGTAGTTGCCGGTAGTGGCGTAGGCATCGGTGACCATGGTTGGTATCGTGCGGCGCTGGAAGTTATATGTCAGAGTGTCGAGGGTCGACTCGACATGGTTTCCGAGGGGGAATGTGAGAGTCCAGGCACTCCCCGGACGGACAGTGTCGTTCTGGTTTTTCCCGGTCTCCATGTCACGGCCGCTTTGTTGACCGCCCTGGTTTCTCCTCAGCTGCTGGTTCTGGGAAATTGCAGGGATTGCCGTCAGGAGTGCCGCGCAGATTATGGACAGTCGTAATGCAATCATGTCGCGAAGTTAGCAAATTATTGGGTAAGTATATCAAAAAAGGGTAAAAAAAAAGAAGAGCGGGGTTTCACAATCACGCTCTCTGATAGCATTAAATTCTAATACCATGAATAAAACACAGTGCAAATACAATAATCGTATCTTTAGAACGATATATTTCGGAGATTGTTGTATCAAAAGGGAAAATATTTTATTGGATAACGATGCCGGATTCTTTTCTCTTCATCTTATGGGCTTGCGAATTGGTCTGATATACTATTCCCCATTTATCTTGGTCTGAGCCCTTATCTCCTCAGTCTTTGTAATTTAAGTTTATATCCGGACTGTGACTCACGTCTGATAGTAAAAATTTTTTATGGGGTTTACACAACAAAAGGGGTCGCCTACATGTTTATATGTTGTAAAACATAATTTAAGAACATGATTTCTCCGGTTTGTTTCCGGGATGTGTCAGGAGTGATTGCCCGGGAGTATGCTTTCCCACAAGGAGGAATCAAAAATTAATGAATTATGAAACATATGATTACTAAATTTATGAGATGGTATTTCGAGGCTGCCTCGATGGTTTACCAGCACGAGAACCTCTGATCCCATCTTATTTGTCGTCGGAAACGGGATGTTTCCCCCGACTTTTTGCTTGAATCTTTTTTACCTTATTGATAGAGGATATATCGCCCGATATATCCTCTTTCCCTTTATTATAAGGTTTTGCTTTTCCGACGAAGTCTGGGGTGTCACAAGTGTCCCGGCTAATGCTATCTGATGCGGAAATGCAATCCGGCGGTCTATGCCATTTCTTGGGAAAGCATAGGCCGCCGGGGGAGATGGTGGTGATATGGGATTACTGATGAACAGGACGGAGAAGGTCGTTGACGGTCTTCACGGGGTTGAAGGTGCTGACGGGTACCTCCACGAGGACTGTGTTCCAGTCGCTCATCGCGCCGTTCCAGAGACCTGGAAGCTCCAGGGCCTTGATCTCCACGCCTTCGCGGCTCTTCTGCGAGATGAACCCTGTGGCTTTGTCGACGTATTCGGGGAGGTTGAATTTCTTGCCTTCCCAGTCGCGTGTGCAGACCACAAGGTCAACCGGGTTGAAGTGAGTGGCCTCCTTGAGCATTTTCTGAGCCTCTTTGTTCTTGGGGTCGATCTGTGTCGATTCGAGAATCTGGGGAGATACTGTGCCGTCGGGATTGTAGGCCAGGAACGGGCCGCCCCCGGGTTCTCCTTCGTTTTTGACCATGCCGCAGACACGATATGGACGATTGAGTTTGGAGTAGATATATGCAGCTTTTCCCTCGGAGTTCATGCCATTGGCGGAATCGTGGGTGATGCAGAGCACCTTGTGGAGGAAATCCATCATCTCATCGAGTTCGGCTTCGGAAGGAGTTCCCTTCTTCAGCAAGCGGCAATAGTTGTCGGCTTTCTGCTTGATGCCGACGAGGACACCGCCGATCACCTTCTTATATCTGATAGTATCGAGACGACGCGCGTCAGGAACCACATTGTCTATATTCTTGATGAATATGACGTCTGCGTCGAGGTCGTTGAGGTTCTCGATGAGCGCTCCGTGGCCGCCGGGACGGAAGAAAAGACCACCCTTCTCACGATAGGGAGTTCCATCGAGATTTGCTGCGACAGTATCTGTGGAGGGTTTCTGTACGCTTGTGGAGAGCTCATATTCCACGTCATATTCATGCTCGAGTTTCCCTTTCATTTCCTCAAACTTGAGGTTGACCAGAGGGAGATGATCCTCGCTCACGGTGAAATGTACGCGGACCTTACCATCTTTTCCGGAAGCATACTGCGCACCCTCGGCGAGATGTTCTTCGATGGCCGTGCGGCTTGTGCCGGGAACACGGTGGAAACGCAGGAGGGCTTTGGGAAGCTGGCCGTAGTTAAGACCCTCTTTCTCGATGAGCGCCTTCACAACGTCCTTATATCTTTTCTCCTTGACAAGAGAATCTATGCTGAGGCCATATAGCTCGATACATTTGGCGTTGAGCACTGCGAAGAATGCGAATTCCTCGATATGTTCGAAGAATTTCTTCATGAAATCATTGTCGGGTTTATCCTTTTTGCCATTGACGAAAGCGAAAAGGTCTTTGAACATGCGGGAGGCGGCTCCGCTGGCCGGTACCATTTTCAGTACCTTCCCTCCTTTGTCGAGATACTGGTTCCAGAGGTCGGAAGACTGGTCTTCGAGTTCTTGGGTGAGTACGAAAATGCCGTTGCCGGGAGTGGCGGGGGCTTCGATGCGGAGATAGGGGAAACCATTCTTGAGCATCTCAAGCTCTTCGGCAAGTTTCTCTTCGGAGATTCCTTTGGCATTCAGAATCTCAAGGTCTTTTTCATTTAATTCCATTGTGATATATGGGTTTGGGGTTGTTGGTTTTGGGTTTAGGGTTTAAAGTTTAATGTTTAGAGTTTTGGGTTTAGAGTTTAGAGTTTAAAGTTTAGAGTTTTGGGTTTAGGGTTGAGAGTTTAGGGAGGGGTTAGTCGGAGACGGAGTCGACGGTCTCGAGTATGCGTCTGCAGGCGGCGATCTTGCCGGAAAGGCGTGGAAGTTCCTTTTCGTATGAGTGCACGGTTCGCTGGCTGTCGTATAGGCGCCAGGTGGCGGCTATCATGGCTTTCTCGCTCTCCGGCAGTGTAAGAGATCCGGTTTTGGGGCCGTTGAGATATGTCACCGTTATTTTCGATGCCTCATGGGCCGATATCAAAGCCCCGATGGAGTCCGCCCGCGAACCTGTGAAACAGACCGTATTGAGATTGCCGGCACGATAGTTGAGAGCCTGATCGTGAGGCACGACCTCTGTCTGGAGTGTCTCGCCATCGGCTGTGACTCCCACTTCGTTGAAGTGGGCTCCGGTAAGAGTGGCGATGAGTTCAAAGCGCTCGTCCTCAGTGACGCGTGCCACGAGGCCGGTCTCCCGGAGCGGATAGCGCCCTTTCCAACCGTTGAGAATATAATATCCCTCCACTTCACGGGGATGGCTCACATATTCGAAACTGCCTATAAGCTCGCCCACGCGCTTGCGCGCGTCGTCGAGGCGTGAGTTTATTTCTTCCGTCTGCTTCTGGTAGGCGGCGATTGAATCGTTTAGGCTCTCGAGCCATTTCTCACGTTGTTCGGCGGCTTCCGGTTTTTTCGGAGAGCATCCTGAACCTGCAGCTATCGCGATGGAGAGAATGGGGATGATATATGATCTGATGTTCATAATCTCTGTATGTCTTTTACACCTTTCACAGTCTTGAGTTTCCTGAGGAGCGTCGTGAGCTGTCGCTGTTCGTTGACGGCCACGACGAGCATTCCCTGAAACATGCCGTCATGGCTGTCGACAGAGATGCTCCGGAGAATTACGTTGGCTTCCTTTGAAATTATGGAGGTTATGTTGGCAAGGATGCCAATGTCGTCGTTGCCTATTATCTTCAACGATACGGGGAGCATGTCTCCCTGGCGGCCGCTCCAGTCGGCCCGTATGATGCGGTAGGGATATCGTTCGCGTATGTTGACGGCGTTAGGGCAGTCGCAGCGATGTATCTTCACCAATCCGTCGGAGCTGATGAATCCGAAGACATCGTCGCCATAGATAGGGGAGCAGCATTTGGCGAATTTATATTTCAGTCCGTCGATCGACTTGTCGCCGATCACCATGACATCGCTTTTCGTCTGGGTTTCCTCATCGGGGCGTCGTATCTGATATTCCTCGGCCGATATCCTCTGACCCTCGCTCTTCTCCGAGGTCTCTTCAATATATGTGGCCAGGAACTTGCCTGGATCGATCTTTTCATCAGCCATATCGGCGAAGAACTCGTTGGCATATTTATATCCGGCTTTGTTGATGAGCTTCATCAACACCGATTCTTCGATTTCGATTTTCCGGTTTTTCGCCCTTCTCTCGAGTATCTCCTTCCCGAGATCGGCTCTTCGCTGAAGCTCCTCGTTGAGGCTTTGCTTAATCTTATTGCGGGCTTTCGTGCTCACCACGATATTGAGCCAGTCGGCCTTGGGAGTCTGGTTGGAAGCGGTGAGGATCTCAACGGTGTCGCCGGAATTTATCTTATATGTAATCTTACGGTGCTGTCCGTTGACAACGGCTCCGGTGCAGTGTGCCCCGACATTAGTGTGTATCTGGAATGCGAAATCGAGCACTGTGGCTCCTGCCGCGAGCCTGAAAAGATCGCCTTTGGGCGTGAAAGCGAACACTTCTTTGCCATAGACGTCCATGCGCATGTCTTTCATAAGCTGCATGGGGCCGGAGTCGGCAGTCTCGAGAATGTCGCGGATATTGTTCATCCACTGGTCTGTGCTGTCGCTTTTCACGCCTTTGTAGCGCCAGTGTGCCGCAAGACCTTTCTCAGCCACGAGGTCCATCCTGCGGGTACGGAACTGAACCTCTACCCATTTCGAGCCCGGGCCCATCACTGTGGCGTGCAGACTCTCATATCCGTTGCTTTTCGGAATGGAGATCCAGTCTTTCATGCGCGCAGGATTGGCGGTGTACATATCGGCCACTATCGAGTAGGCGAGCCAGCAGTCGCTTTTTTCCTTTTCCCGTGGAGTGTCGATGATGACGCGGATTGCGAAAAGATCGTAGATGCCCTGGAGATCCACTTTCTGTTTCTTCATCTTGTTCCAGATGGAGGATATGGATTTCGTGCGTCCTTTTATATCGAATTTAAGTCCGGCGGCCTCGAGCTTGGCTTTCACAGGATCGATAAACGATTTTATATATGCCTCGCGGCTGCGTTTTGTCTCGTTGAGCTTATGCGCGATCTGGGTGTAGATCTCGCGGTTGGTGTATTTCAGGGCAAGATCCTCAAGTTCCCCCTTTATCTTGTATAGCCCCATGCGGTGGGCGAGCTGGGCATAGAGGCAGCTTGCCTCGAAAGCCACGTTGCGCACCCATTCGTCGTCGGGGTGGTGGTTGATGGAGCGCATAAGCACGAGATTGCGGACAATCATTATGATAATCACGCGGATATCATCGGCAAGAGAGAGCATCAGCCCGCGGAAATTATCCTGATTGACCACATTGTTCTTGTTGGAGAACCGATCGACACACTGCAGGCCTTTTATCAGCCCGGCTACGTCGTCGCCCCAGTTGCGTGCCACGTATGCCAGGTCGAATTTCCTGTCGGTGACCATAGGATAAAGACCTATGGCGAGCAGTATATTATGATCAGGCTCTATTGCCTCCGCAAAGAGGAGCGCCGATTTGAGGGCTATTATGGCTTTAGGGAGCCCCTTGCTGTCGTGTGCGCCTGTCTCACGGAGCGCTCCGCGTATGAGGCGGCGGAAAGATGCCGTCTCGTCAGCCGAGAATCTTGTCGCGGTGTATTTTCTTATCTCATTGAAGAGAGAGACCATCTCTCTCTTTTCCTTAAAGTCAAGACTGTCTTTTACGATGGCTTCCATAGGCGGATGGATTGCGTCGGTTTGCTTTGCGACGTGCCAAGCCGAGAGAGACGGGAAGGAGACCCGGCACGATCGTTTATCAATTGCAAAAATATGAAAAATGACTCATTCCGGCAAACAATCAGATGAAAGAATCGTGATATTGTTGATTAATGTCGTCTTATGAACGAGAAAATAGTGTCGTATGCCGCGTTTCGCGCTTTTTCATTACTCAAAATGAGATCATGGAGGCCTGAATCTATGGCGCATACCTCACGCACATGCCCCAGCTTTTCTCCGCGCTTCTGCAGCATGGCCGGATCGAGCACTGCATCCCCTGTCTGGAATTCAGGGGTATAGTTGCATCCCTCTATCTTACGGCTGCTATGCATCACCAGAATCGGCACGGCGATATTTTTCGCTTTTTTCATGAGCCTGCTCTGGGCCGAGTTGATGGCTCCTACCCATGAGAACGTCACAGGAGGGGAATAGATCATTTTCCAGTCGGTGTTGTAGGTCCATTCCCCATAATATTCTTTCAGAAGGGAATATGCGTATCCATCGCAGTGTCCTTGTTTGATCTTAGAGTTCTTGAAAATTTTCCCGAGGAAGGCCACTGTCGGGGCTCCTACGTTGCGCATGAAGGAATTATAGTTCCATTCGAGAAAAGGGCTGTCGGTCACTATGCGGTCGACGCCTATGTTTTTGCCTTTCATCGCTCCCATGAATGCCACGGTGAGTCCTCCTGTGGAGTGCCCCCCGAGAGTGATGTCGGTGTTGCCGTCTTTCCTGATCTGAAGGAGAGCCGAGTCGATATCTGCGAAATATTCTTCCTGATTGCGGACGTTGAAAGGATATTGCCAGGGTTCCTTGCTGCGGCCATACCTGCGGAGATCTACTGCATAGAAGTTGAATCCTGAATCGACGAAACGCTCTCCCATCTCTTTCTGGAAGAAATAGTCGTTGAAACCGTGGATATATAGGAATGCTTTTCTTGAGCCTTTCCTGCAAAGTTTCCTTACGATTGTCGATCTGCATGGGCCATCGAAAGCCTCACCTTGGTTCACGTATCTCGCTTCGTATCCCGGCAGGATGTCTGGATGCCAGGTGGTGTCGGTCACCGGGGTTTTCGGCCCGTCATATTTTTTGTCGATGTCCCAGGCAGCAGCGGCGCATGCGTATCCTATGATGATGATGAGTATCAGGGGTAATTTTTTCATGTTTCCTGTTTTAATACGTCTGATGGGATTATGGGGTAATAAAATAAGGAGGGCCGGACAGGAACAGATCCATCCGGCCCTCCAAGGCTTTAACAATATCGTTTGTCGTTTTGTTCCATCTTTCATGCCCTCGGCTTGTCAGAACCTGCGGCCCGGCCCCCCGGGTCCGCCGGGGCCTCTGCCGTGGCGTCCTCCCGGAGGAGGTCCCGGCATGAACATATCCTCTCCGTTGGGCCCTTTGTTCTTCTTCTTGAGTGTATTGAAATTCCAGGTGACACCAAACATGACGTAGCGTGTGAGGTCGTTGAACTCGGAGTCGACAATGGCATTGGCGCTTACCGAACGGCTGATGTTCTGTTTCTGTCCGAGTAGGTCATAGGCCCTTACCGAGAATGTGAGTGATTTGTCGGAGAGCACCGAGTAGGATAGCTCCGCGTTCCAGAGCCATTGCTTTGAATCGAATCCCTGGGAATAGCCTGTGGAGTTGGAGAAATGAATATCGGTGTTAAGCTGGAGTCCGAACGGGAGATAAAGTGACGCATCGGAGAAGAACCCGTAGGAGTGGGTAATACGGTTTTTCTGCTGAGGCAGCGTGTTGTCGACCCGGCCGTAAGAATAGTTGGGGTTCACGCTCATCTGGAAGACATCGCATGAGAATGTGAGTCCGGCGGAAGGAGACAGACCGAGATTGCCTGTGCGGTTGTATTCACCGTTGATATAGCCCGGAGTAGAGCTGTATCGTCCGTTCATGCGGGCGTTGAATCTCCACTTGCGGTTGCGGAAGGGCCGGTTGATCATCGCCATTCCGAAAAGGTTGAGATTGCCGTTGACATTGCCGTAGGTCGTCACTCGACCGCCGGTCTGAGGATTTGTCTCAGTCTTCGACACTATGGAGTTGATCGCGTAGGAGGCATTCAGCATCAGGAATGTCGCCTGTTGGGATTCCGGACGGTAATCGTTGAAATGTATGCCTATGTTTTGAGTGAACGTAGGTTTAAGCGAAGGATTTCCCTTCACTATGTTGAGTGGGTCTGACACGTCTTCCACTGGCTGCAGCTGACTCATCGACGGCTGCGACGTGCGAGCGCGGTAGTTGGCACGAATGGAACTGTGTTGGCTGAACCGGTAGCGGAAACGCGCGTAAGGCGACACATTGAACACCCATCGTTCGGGTATGTTGCGGGCGCCGTTGATCAGATCTTCGCTTTTTGACATTGAGGGGGAGAAGAGCACGCCTGCGTCGAGGTTGTATTTCTTGTTTACTTTTTTATAGCCGAGCTGGAGTTCCTGGGTGAAAAATTTGTTGCGGAAACTGTTGCTCAGTGTTTCAGAGAAGATGGCGTCAGCGGGGACTCTGTCAAATTCCTCCGGTACGAAATTATCAGTGTTGGGTGGCTCCGGAAGGTCGTAGGTCATCTTGTCGGCATTGTTCCAGTTGTATCTGATTCTGTAAGCGATATTGAAGAAGTTGCCGTTTTTGACGTTGCCTATCGGTTCAGTCCAGGTGAGGCGCCCCTCGGTGGAATTAGACCAGCTCCTATTGTCGAGGAAACGGTAGAGGAGTTCGCTGTCGTCCTGACGCAGGAAATATTCGATATCGCTCCATGTCGTCCCTTTCTCGCGGGTGTCGGAGAAATTATAGTTGACCTGCACGCTGAAAGATCTGCCGGGATGAGAGGCGAATTTATGGTTGTAGATGAAATTACCTCCCGTGCGAACGCTATGCCCTTTGTTTGTGCGGCTGTTTCGATTGGAGTTGACCAAAGTCAGTGCCGGATCGCCGGCACGAAGCAGCGAGGAGTCGTTGGAGAGGGAGTTGCGGAAGTTGATGCTGAAGTTTGGCCTGAATTCGATTGTGTTGTTAGGATCGATGTTCCACTGAATCCTGAAATCTGAACTTATGTTGTGTCCCTTGTCGCGTGAGCGGGAACCTGCATCCTGATAGCTTACGGAATCGGGGAAAAGATATTGCGTGGAAGTGCGGCTTTTGGATGTCTTGTCGCTATGGGAATAAAGAATGTTGCCGCCGATGCGGAATACCTCCTCCTTGCCGACATTGAAGTTGAGGCCGAAGCGCTGTGAGCGGTTGATGCCGCCGTTGCCTCCGAATGAGCGGAAACGTCCGGCACCGAAGTCGGAGAATCCCCGCTCATTGATATTGTTCGCTCCTCCGAGGAGGGTGATCTGGTTACCGTTCCGGAAGTTGTTGACCACAAAGCTTCCCTGATAGCGGTCGTCCGTGCCATATCCTCCACTGACGTTTCCGAACCATCCGTTGTTCATGTCTTTCTTGACAGTGAGGTTGATCACTGTCTCCTCCTCTCCGTCGTCGACTCCTGTAAGGCGCGCCAGGTCACTCTTGCGATCGACGACCTGCACACGGTCTACCATATTTGAAGGAAGGTTCTTGGTGGCCATCTGCGGGTCGTCACCGAAGAATTCCTTTCCGTCGACAAGGATTTTCTTGATAGACTTTCCGTTGGATGTGATCGATCCGTCAGACCCGACTTCCACTCCCGGAAGTTTCTTGAGAAGGTCGTTGACGGTTGCGTTGGGGGCTGTGTGGTAGGATCCGGCATTAAACTCGATAGTGTCCTGTTTCGCCACTACGGCAGCCTTGACGGCCGTCACAACCGCTTCCTGCAGCATGTGGGCGTTTTCCGTGAGTGTTATCTTGCCGAGGTCGATGGTCTGGTCGGGTTCTTTGATCTCGATATCCTTGATAATCCGGTCCATCCCGGTCATGTCGACCAATACCCTATAGTTGCCGGTCTTGATTTTGTCGAAGGAGAAAGTGCCTTTCCCTTCCGTGAGGATGTAGCCTGCTCGGGTCGAGTCGGGCATGGCCACTATCTGGACAGAGGCTCCCGGCATGGGCGCGCCATCGGCGTCAATGATCGACCCCTTCACAATCGCTGCCATCGCGGAGGCGGCTGTAAGGGATGTACAGATCATCAGAAGTGGTAATCTTTTTGTCTTCATTGGGAATTTGTTAATCGGATTATATTGGTTTATAGTAGGATATGCGCCCCGTATCAGAATGCTTCATCGTTACCGGACACGTACTTCTGACTTCCGGAAAGCGGAAAGGTTTAAGGATGAATGGCGATAATCATGACTATTTTATCAATGGCGTGCATCCCCCGAAAACCTTTCTTTGGAGCATGTTCTGGCCATTTTTCAGGGTAAAAAGGGGGATTTTAAATGTTAATGGATTCTTAAAAATGATTTTTTAACTCAAAAAACAGATTTCCCGAGAACAAAAAGGGGTGTGGATTTGTCTTACATATAGAAAATCGTTTCATGATGTTAGGTTAGTTTGAAAAAGTATTATGGAAAATCAAGAGGCGGCTGGTTGTGAAACCGGCCGCCTTCGCTTTGTCATGCATTGCTTTGCCTCCGTTATTGGGCTCAGGAGTAGAGCGGAAGGGAATGGGTTGCCTTTACCTCTCCGAGTACAAAGCTGCTGCTAAGCGATCCGATGCAGTCGAGATCACCGAGTATACGGAGAATGAAGCGCTGGTATTCCTTCATGTCTTTAGAATATATCTTAAGTAGAAAATCGTAGTCGCCCGATATGTTGTAGCATTCGGCTATTTCTGGAATTGTCTGTACCGCTTCCATTATCTTCACTCCGTTTTCGTATGAGTGCTGTTTCATCTTCAGGAAGCAGAAGGCAATGAAGCCGCAGTTCAGCTTGTCAGCGTCGAGCACAGCCTGGTATTTCCGGATATAGCCCTCCCGCTCAAGGCGCCGCACCCTCTCGAACGTAGGGGTGGGAGAGAGGTGGATTGCTGCTGCGAGTTCTTTGTTTGTAAGGTTTGAATTCTCCTGGAGTGTCTGCAGGATTCTTATGTCGGTCTGGTCGAGTGTGGATGTCATGGGGGAATTTGTGAGATTTATTGACGGTAAATATTCTCTGGAATCAACTGTTGATTTAGTTTGTCAGGTTGTTTATTCTGTCTGGTGGTGCAAATATAGTGAAAAATTCTAAAATATTATGTCTTCTTGGAATGAAAAGATTGCGGAATTAACTTTGCGGCAGAAAATTCAATAATCCCAAAATTAAAGACTATGGCAGGAAAGAAACTTCATTTCGAGACACTTCAGCTTCATGTAGGACAGGAAACTCCCGATACAGCGACGGGCGCGCGCGCAGTGCCTATCTATCAGACCACCTCGTATGTGTTCAGAAACTCCGAGCATGCTTCCGACCGATTCGGATTGCGTGATGCGGGCAATATATATGGCCGGCTTACCAATTCCACTCAGGGAGTGCTTGAGGATCGGGTGGCAGCGCTCGAGGGTGGAGTGGCGGCTCTCGCGGTGGCAAGCGGAGCGGCCGCCATCGACTATGCTCTTGAGAATATCCTCCGGAATGGCGACCATGTGGTGGCGGCCGACAATCTGTATGGAGGAAGCTACAACCTCATTGCGCACACTCTTGCGCAAAGAGGCGTGGCATCGACTTTCGTCGACGTACACGACCTAAAGGCGGTGGAGGATGCTATACGTCCGTCTACAAAAGCTCTTTTCATCGAGACATTCGGAAATCCTAATTCCGACGTTTCTGACATCGACAGGCTTTCGGAGATTGCCCACCGTCACAACATACCTCTTATCGTAGACAATACCTTCGGAACGCCATACCTTATCCGTCCTATCGAGCATGGTGCCGATGTAGTGGTGCATTCCGCAACTAAATTCCTTGGAGGCCACGGCACGAGCCTTGGTGGCATAATCGTTGACGCCGGCACATTCGACTGGAAGGGTAATGCCGAAAAGTTTCCGTCACTCGGTAAGCCCGATCCGAGCTATCACGGCGCAGTCTTCGCCGATGTGGCCGGTGATGCGGCTTTCGTGACCCGAATCCGCGCCGTACTTCTCAGGGATACAGGCGCTACTATATCTCCATTCAACGCCTTTCTGCTGCTTCAGGGCGTTGAGACTCTCTCTCTGCGTATAGAGCGGCATGTGGAGAATGCCCTTAAGGTGGTGGAGTATCTGAGCCGCCATCCAAAAGTCAGGAGGGTGAATCATCCATCGCTCCCCTCACATCCCGACCACGACCTTTATTCGAGGCTATTTCCGCATGGGGCCGGAAGCATCTTCACCTTTGAGATCGAAGGTGGCCGGGACGAGGCGTGGCGTTTTATCGATTCACTCGAGATATTCTCACTTTTGGCCAATGTGGCGGATGTGAAGAGCCTTGTGATACATCCCTATACCACCACACACTCCCAGCTTTCGTCAGAGGAACTTGAGCGACAGCATATCACACCATCAACCGTGCGTCTGAGCATAGGCACGGAGCATATCGACGATCTTCTTGCGGATATAAAGCAGGCTCTGGAGAAAGTGTGAGCCAAGGAAATCATTATTTTTCGGGGTCGCATCCCGCTGTGAGGGTGCCGAGGAGATTGGAGCACCCGTCTTCGAGAAGATTGAGGACGGTCTCAAATCCCTCGGCACCGTCGTAATATGGATCCGGCACACAGTCGTATTGCGGAAATCCTTTGACAAAATCAATCATCCTAACCACCTTCTCACGGTCTTCGAGGGTCGGGGCGAAAGCGCGCAGCCGGTCGTAGTTGGAGTCATCCATGCCAATTATTAGGTCAAAGTCTTCGAAATCGGAGATTCTGACCGGGCGGCTTCTGTGGATGAGACTGTAGCCGCGTTGAAACGCATGGACACGCATTCGGCGGTCAGGGAGATCGCCGGCATGACCTCCATACAAGCCGGCGGAGTCAATTACGAACCTATCGGTGAGGTCTCTTTTTTCCACGAGATCCCGGAATATGCCTTCCGCGGCCGGAGATCGGCATATGTTGCCGAGGCATACGAAAAGCACTTTCACCGGACTGAGGCATCTCACCCGGTCGATGATTCGTGGAATCTCGCGTCCGGCTGGTTCGATATGAGTATGTCGCATATTTTTCATCAGGATTGTAAAAATACAGTTTAAGGGGATAGGAATAAATAAAAAAGCCGGGCATTATGCTCGGCTTAAGAGGGTGAAAGATGGGTCTCGAACCCACGACCTACGGAACCACAATCCGTCGCTCTAACCAACTGAGCTACATTCACCATTTGCTTCTCCTGGAGATTCCACTAAAGGCTTCGCAAGGTCTCTCCCGAAAAGCGATGCAAAGTTACGCACTTTTTTTGATTCCGCCAAATTTTAAGCTTAATTTTTTTTGAAAAATTTATATGCTTGAGGACATGGCGTTGAATTACAAGTGATTTTTAAAATTCAAATTTTGATTCCTGAAAACCCCATGAATGCCATGGCGAGAATGCCGGCGCATATCAGGGCAATGGGCACTCCCTTCATGGCGCGTGGTATCGCCGTCAGCGACAGCTGTTCGCGTATGCCTGCGAATATCCAGAGTGCGAGAGTGAAGCCGAGCGATGTCGAGACTCCGTAGGTGATCGATTCCATAAGATTGAATTCTTTCTGGATCACGAGGATCGCGACTCCAAGCACCGCACAGTTGGTTGTGATCAAGGGGAGGAACACGCCTAAGGCCTGATAGAGTGCCGGTACGGTCTTCTTTATCACGATCTCAAGCAACTGCACAAGAAAGGCGATGACCAGGATGAACACAATAGTCTGGAGGAACTGCAGCCCGAGGGGATTGAGCACATAGGTCTGCAAAAGCCATGCCACTGTGGTTGCGAGTGTGATTACGAATGTCACGGCCGCGCCCATTCCGAGGGCCGAGCTAATCTTTTTTGATACTCCCAGGAAAGGGCATATACCCAGGAATTGGGAAAAAACGATATTATTGATAAATATCGCCGTGATGATTATAGATATATATGTGAGCATGAGGATCAGACTGTTTTACGGATTTTATTCACGATGGCTATAAGGTAGCCCAGGGCTATGAATGCCCCAGGGGCGAGCACGAACAACAGCATGCCGTAATCCTCGGGGAAAATCGTGGCGCCGAAGATCTTTCCTGTGCCCAGAATCTCACGGGTTCCTCCGAGAAGAATGAGGGCGAAAGTGAATCCGACTCCGGTGCCGAGTCCGTCGAGCAGGGATGGAATCACTCCGTTCTTGCTTGCGAAGGCCTCTGAGCGTCCCAGCAGGATGCAGTTGACCACGATGAGCGGAATGAATATGCCCAGCGATGCATTGAGCGCGGGGAGCCATGCGTTGACCGCAAGCTGGAGCACCGTGACAAATGATGCGATCACCACTATAAAAGCAGGTATGCGCACTTTGTCGGGCACGAGGTTCTTGATAAGGGAAATTGCCACGTTGGAGCATACAAGCACAGCCGCAGTGGCGATGCCCATCATCATGCCGTTGTAGGCCGAGGATGTTGTGCCGAGCGTGGCACACATTCCAAGCAGAAGCACAAAGACCGGATTTCCGGGCACCATGCCGTTATAGAGTATTTTCCAGTAATCTTTCATTTCTCCTCCTTTTGAGTGTCGATCTTATTCTGATATTCCTTATATGCGTCGAACGCCCTGCGCATGACTTTCAGGAACGCCCGGGAGGAGATCGTGGCGGCTGTTATGCCGTCGATCGCTCCGCCATCCTTCGAGACATGGAAGTCGGTTGTGGCCGGATTCTTCTCCAGTACCGATCGGGCTGCGGTCGGGTCGCGAAACCATGTCTCCATTTTTGTACCCAGTCCCGGGGTTTCAGCCTGCTGGAGCACCCGATAGTCTTTCACTGTGCCGTCGGCGGTGAAACCGCACATCAACGTAATCTCTCCTGCGAATCCCTCCATGGTGCTTCCCTTGACGGCTGCTCCGACGAGGATCCCGTTTTTACGGGCCGGGTATACTGTAAATGTGCTTCCCTTTATCTCTGTGGTCCATTTCTCCGCCTCAGGATTGTTGTCGAACGCCGGAGTGACGTCGGAGATCGCTTTCTCCTGCTGTTCCTGCATCTGGCGTGCTATCGGCTCTTTTGTCAGGGTATACATCCATCCCAGAAGAGCTCCGGCAAGGATCGTGACGGTGCCCAGCGATATGAGCATGTTGGGCAGTGTGGATGTCAGTTTTTTCATGCCATGGCCCTCCTTTCTTTCCCTCCGAACACCGCGGGCCGGAAATATCTGTTGATGAGGGGCACGAAACTGTTCATAAGGAGAATCGCGAACGAAACGCCCTCAGGATATGCCCCGTATCGGCGGATTATTATTGTTATGAATCCTATCATGAAGCCATAGAGGAGCTGCCCCTTCCTGGTCATGGGTGAGGTGACATAGTCTGTGGCCATGAATACGGCTCCCAGAAGCAAACCTCCTGCGAACAGATCGAGAAGCGGATTCCCTCCTAATGCCCAGGAGAAGAGGGCGGCGGATCCGAGCATTGACACGGGTATGTGCCATGTCACGGTCTTTGTGAGCAGAAGATATGCCAGTCCTATGAGTATGGCGATGCCTCCCACCTCTCCGAGCGAGCCGTTCATATGTCCGATGGCCATGTCGAGAAGGTCATAGTCTGCCAGGGATGGAACTGCCTCAGAGGAATTAAGATGTGTGAGGAGGGTGGCTCCTGTCGAGGCATGTGTGGATGCTCCGGTAGTCCCGTCGAATGCCGAAGGCACACCATCGGGCCATGTGGTCATCGCGGCGGGGAAGGAGATGAGCAGGAACACGCGTCCCACGAGAGCCGGATTCCAGATGTTGCATCCGAGGCCCCCGAAACTCATCTTCCCTATGCCGATGGCCACTACCGCACCGATAATGACCATCCACCATGGCAGGATGCTTGGAAGATTGAAGGCAAGCAGGATTCCTGTGATCAGGGCTGAGCCGTTGGCGAGTGTGCATGGCCTGTGGAGCATAAACCGCGTCACGGCCCATTCTGTCAGCAGGCAGGCGGCTACGCTGATGGCGGTGACCATGAGCGCAGGCATCCCGAAAGTCCATATGGCCACAGCCAATGCAGGGAGCATCGCGATCACTACATTCCACATACATCTGTCGATCGTAGTTGAAGTGTGGATGTGGGGGGAGATCGATATTGTGAGTCTGTTCATAACTATTTCTTTTTTCTCAGTTCTTGTTTGCCGAGTTTGATATAGTCGAGAAGCGGGCGCGACGCCGGGCATATGTAGCTACAGCATCCGCATTCAAGACAGTTCATCACGCCATGTGCCGACATGTCGTCCCATACACGGTTTTCCGCCTGAAGCATCAGCAGATATGGCTCAAGACCCATGGGGCATGCCGATACGCAGCGCGCACACCTTATGCATGGACCCGAAGGTTTCCTTTCCGCCATATCGGCCGGTACGACCACAAGTCCTGACAGCCCTTTCGTGGCGGTAGCGTCGAGCGTTGATACGGCACGTCCCATCATCGGACCTCCGGCTATGATCTTTCCCGCATCTTCGGGCAACCCTCCGGCAAAGTCTATCAACGCAGAGAGAGGGGTGCCGTTTTTAACCAGGAAATTTCCCGGATTGGAGAGGCCGGGCCCCGTGACCGTCACGATTCTTTCAGTCAGCGGGCGACGGTTGCGCACGGCATCGTATACGGCAAATGCCGTAGCTACGTTGTCGATGATGCATCCCGTCTCGATCGGAAGCGCTCCTGCGGGCACAATCCTGCCTGTCAGGGCGTATATGAGCTGTTTCTCTCCCCCTTGCGGATATTTTTTCTTGAGTTTGCACACGGAGATTGCCGGGACGGTCTTTGCTGCCGCTTCCATCGCCGCGATAGCCTCCGGTTTGTTCTCCTCGATTCCGATTATCCCCTCGGGAGCACCTGTGGCTTTCATAATAAGGAAGGCTCCTTTTACAATCGCTTCCGCCTCCGTCCGCATCAAAGCATCGTCGCATGTAAGGCATGGCTCACATTCGGCTCCGTTGATTATGACTGTCCGAGCCTTCTTCCCTTTAGGTACCGAGAGCTTCACTCTGGTCGGGAAAGTCGCTCCTCCGAGTCCTACGATTCCGGCCTCACCTACGATTGCCACAATCTCCTCCGGAGAGAGAGCCATTATCTCGTCTTCATCGCGGGGAGTAGCCTGAATAGCGTCCTCCTGTGTTTCATCGGGCACGATCACTATTGAGTCTTGCCATATGCCCTGTGGTGTGCGGGTTGGCTCAAGTTTCTTTACAGTCCCGCAAACAGGGGAGTGGAGAGGAGCGCCGACAAACCCGCCGGCTTCCGCTATCATCTGCCCGGCCACGACATGATCTCCAGCCTTGACGACAGGCCGGGAGGGTGCGCCAATGCATTGCGAGAGCATTATCCGGATCTCCGAGGGTACGGGGACTCCAACGATCGGTCTGCCGGCGGTCAGTTTGTATTCAGGCGGATGGATACCGCCTTTTCTGAAAGTCTTCATAACTGCGATGAGGATGTTACTATGGAATGTCGGGGACAGGCTTTGACGCATTCCCCGCACGATGTGCATTTGCTCTGGTCAATATGGGCCAGGAAAGAGGATATCTCAGGGGCCTCGACGGGACACACCTTGCGGCATTTCGTGCAGCCTATGCATGCCACTCCGCATTCTTTCATGGCTATGGGTCCGCGGTCGCGGTTTGCGCAAGCCACCCACACCATCGGCCGGTCGGCATGCAACGGCACGAGCTCGCAAAGACCGCGCGGACACGTCTCCACGCATTTGCCGCATCCGGTGCATTTATCGAGATCAATGCGCGGCAAGGAGTCTCCCGAAGAGATCGTCATGGCGCCGAAGGGACATGCTGCGACACAATCCCCGCATGCGAGACAGCCGTAGATGCAATCGGATTCACCTTGATAGAGCGCGGCCTCAATAGCGCATGACCGCACGCCGTCATAATGGTTGCGCAAGTCGCGGTTTTCACAGGAGGCGGAGCATCTCAGCACGGCTACTTTCCTTTCGGCGGCTACCGGGGTTAGTCCTACGATATCGGCGATTTTCTTCATTCCTTCCGCGGTAAGACCGGTGCAGTTAAGCCCGTCCATAGAGGAGGCTCCCGCGCATTCCACGGCGAAAGCGTGGCAGCCGGAGAAACCGCATCCTCCGCAGTTGGCGCCCGGAAGAATCTCCTCTATCTCCCCGATTCTGGGATCTTCGCTCACGTGGAACTTCTTGGCCGCCAGATATAGCAAGACGGCCGCGAGCACTCCGATCACTCCCAGGACAATTATAGATACAGTTATTTCCATGAGATAAATGACGCTTATTGATTTCTAAGAAAATTTGTTTCCATGATGTATCCCGCCTTCGGTAGGGAAGATTTCATTTCTCCTCCCCGGCTCTTTCCGGTTGGCCTACGATCTCAAATGTGAACTCATGTTCCACCCGGTTGCGCGCAACCCACAGAATCAGGAAAAACAGGATCATGGTCCCCAATCCACATAAGGCCGCTGCGAGCTGTGAATGGGAGATAATGTATACTCCCACCATTACCGCCACAAGGATAATGCACGGGAGCACCGTGGCATACATGATAGCCCTGTGATGCATCTTTTCGGTGCCTCTGACAGTGACTATGTCATCTTTGCGGTAGAGACCTGCATGCGGAGTTATTATTTTTACCAGATTGGCAGGATCGGTATGGCCGGAACATAAAGCTGCCGCGGGGCATGATCCGCATTCCCCTTCGTCGTCGACCCTGACCATTACTGTGTTGTGGGCAGCGTCAATGGAAGTCACCACTCCCTGATGGTCGATATGATCTAAAAATTCAGTTTTTTTCATTGCAGAAGTATAAGGCTTTTAGTGAAGATGTTTAAATTTTTTATTCGGCATCTGTTTTTTCCGGTGTCGCTCCAGCCTGGATTCCCGGTATTGTCAGGATCCAAAAACAGTATTGATAATCTGACGGAATCATGAAAAATTTAAACAACCACTTTAAAATCTCCAAATATTCCACAAAATTAATAAAAAAGATATAACATTGCCCATTTTCGATTAAAAATTAAAGAAAAATTTCTTTATTAGTCAAAGTGTGTGAAAATACCGGGTGGAAGTGAAAATTTTGACGAAATCTTATATAGGTTAAAATATTGCATATGTTTTGTGCATAAAATTGGTTCTTATGATGCAGGAAATAGGCGTCTGAGCTTAAAAATTCCTAATATTTTGGTCAAAAAGTTACTTTGGTTAATTTTTTTTAAAATAAATTTGGATATCAGAAATGGATTTGCTATCTTTGGGCCGTACTTATAAATGGACAGGTTAAAAAATCTATCTCATGTTAGATCGGTTCCTTACCTCACCACGCCTGATGGCTGTATATAAGCCGCGAGGACGATACAGCTGATACAGATGATCCGCAAGATCTTCGTGCGGTTTGTCTTACTCGGGTGAGTGTAAAAGTAGTCCGGCTTTCCGTCAGAAGGGAGGCCGGACTTTTTGCATTAAAGCCGGACTTTTGCAGTAAAGAGTGTGGATACTGTAACAATGGAGGCGAGAAACTTGGAGTTATACAAATCCTTAATCCACAGAATGGGCATGAATGCTTGCAGATAATATATTTTATGGCTAAATTCGCAGACGTGATGTACATGGATGCCTCGCAAACATTATTTAAATAAGATATATTTAACTATAATCGTGAAACAGAAGACATTATTAATTTTATCTTCCGCGCTGCCGTTTTTGACGTGTGGCGCTGCGGAGATCACGAGTCCTGATGGAAAGCTTGTGGTCAGTACCTCGGTCGACGCACAGGGCACGCCCGTTTATTCCATAACCCTCAACGGACTTCCCGTGGTGGAGAAGTCGCCTTTGGGCCTCGTCACGGATTTCATCGATCTCTCCCGAGGATTGAGGGAGAAGGATGTCAAGACATCGGTGGTGGAAAGAAGCTATGATCAGGATAAGATCAAGAAGAGTCATGTGGATGTGAAGGCCACCAACGCGATGGTGGAATATGAGGGAGCTGACGGCAAGAAACTCAATGTGGAATGGCATGTCGCCGACAACGGTGTGGCTTTCAGATATCATGTGCCGAGAATCAACGGCCGTGGTTCCATGGTTGTGAAGGAAGAGCTTAGCTCGTTTGCTTTCCCTGAGGGCACCACCACCTATCTCACGGCCCAGTCGGATGCGATGATCGGATGGAAGAGAACCAAACCAAGCTATGAGGAATATTATGTTGTCGACGCCCCGATGGATCAGAAGTCGCAATATGGCCACGGTTATACATTTCCCGCTCTTTTCAAGACGGGTGCTGAAGGGAACTGGGTGCTTCTGACCGAGACGGGGGTAGACGGTTATTACTGCGGCTCGCATCTCAGCGACTATAAGGATGGCCGATATACCATAGCTTTCCCGATGCTTGAGGAGAACAATGGCAACGGCCTCTCCACCCCCGGAGTCGCTTTGCCAGGCTCTACTCCCTGGCGTGTGATGGCAATCGGAGAGACGCTTGCCCCGATCGTGGAGACCACACTTCCATGGGATCTCGTTGAACCCCGCTATGAGGCGAGGAAAGCACGCCCTGCAAAGGGAACATGGAGCTGGATTCTCTGGCAGGACGGGAGCATCAACTATGACGACCAGGTGAAATTCATAGACTTCGCCGCCGACATGGGATATGACAATGTGCTTATCGACAATTGGTGGGACACCAATATCGGCGAGAAAAAGATGGAAGAGCTTATAAAATATGCCCATTCCAAAGGTGTTAATCCCATTCTGTGGCATTCTTCATCAGGATACTGGAACGACATCGAGCAAGGTCCCATAAACCGCATGGATCGTCCTATCGTTAGAAAGAAATGGATGAAATGGATGAAGGAGAACGGGGTTGATGGCGTTAAGATAGACTTTTTCGGGGGCGACAAGCAAGAGACCATGCGCCTTTACGAGGATATACTCAGCGATGCCGCTGACTACGGTATAGATGTCGTGTTCCACGGGTGTACTTTGCCGAGGGGCTGGGAGAGGATGTATCCCAACTTTGTAGGTGCGGAGGCGGTTCTTGCTTCAGAGAACCTGATTTTCGACCAGGGTTTCTGCGACAAGGAAGCCCTTCATGCCACATTGCATCCTTTCATACGTAATGCCGCCGCTATCATGGAATACGGCGGATCGCCGCTTAACAAACGTTTCAACAGGGGTAATGACGGGGGAAACATCCGTCGTACAAGCGATGCGTTCGAGCTGGCGACATCTGTCATATTCCAGAATCCAGTGCAGTATTTCGCACTGGCCCCGAACAACCTGACGGATGCTCCCGCAGTTGCCATAGAGCATCTTAAGGAGGTGCCGACAACCTGGGATGACACGAAATATATTGCGGGCATCCCCGGAAAGTATGTCGTGATTGCGCGCCGGCATGCCGACACATGGTATGTGGCCGGAGTGAGCAATCTCAGTAAATCCATTAAGCTTGAGCTCGATCTTCCGATGTTCGCAAAAGGTGATACGCTTCAGATGATCAACGACGACAAGAAAGGAGAGCCGGTCAAGAGTGAGCTGAAAGTCAAGAATCCGTCGAAAGTGACGGTGATGCTCAATCCCGCGTCGGGCTTCGTGCTGAAAGGCATTGTTTCAGCCAAATGACTTACAGGATATAAATACTTTACCGTTATCCGGCCAGGAAAGGTCTGGAGTGGCAATAACTGAAAAAGCAAGGGGCGCCCGGAAGAGGCGCCCCTTGTCATGGGAGGATGTCAGTTTCTCCTGATGTCATTTGGCCATGAACTGGTCGAGCTTGGTGAAGAACTCAGGATCGTGGCCGGTTGTGATATTGACGATTATTCCCTCGGGGTTGATGATGGCTTTCGTGGGGAAGCCCTGCACTCCGTATTCCTCGGTGAGCTTGCTTCCTTCGGGATTGTAGACGTTCACCCAGGGGAGCTCGTATTTCTTGACGCCTGCGAGCCATGCCTCCTTGGTCTCCTGGCAGTCGACGCCTACGACTTCGAGGCGGTCTTTGTATTTAGTATATGCTTCCTTAAGTTCCGGGAAACCCTTGATGCACCAACCGCACCAGCTTCCCCAGAAGTCGAGGATCACCCATTTCCCCTTGAACTGGGAGAGGCTCACCTGCTTTCCGTCAATGTCTTCAAGAGTGAAGTCGGGAGCGGGTGTCGTGCCGTTGGCCATGGCCTGCTGCTTGCGTTCTTTCTCAAGACTTGCCTGTACATAATGATACTGACGTTCAGCCAATGGATACATACGCGATGTCTTGGCCCTCTCAGAAAGTTTGTCGAAAGCCTTCACAAAGTCTTCACCGTCAAGATTCATGAGTGCTATCACGGCCTTGGGCGATGTGAGGTTCTCCTCGATGAAATCCTTTACGGAATCCATGTATTCGTTGTACAGGGCCATCATAGCCTCGCGGTCAGGCTGCGCGCCATCGGCCATGAGTGCTTTCTGCTTCTCCTCAAGAGGCTTTGACAGAGCTGCCACTTCGTTCATGTCGTTGATGAATTCGGTGCCGCTTAGATTGTAGTCAAACGGGTCGAGTGATTTCACATCGATATTGACTTCTTCTCCGGGAAGCACATAGAGGTCGATGAAATTGCGCTGTGAGAATGTGATGCCATAGCGGGAGCCCCCCTCAGCTGAACTGATAGCTATTGTCGCTTTATTGTCTTTCACGGGAGCTTTGTCTTCCACGATGCCACGCTCGGCGCGGGTCTTTGCCGTGGCGAGTTTGGCTATGGGTGCATGGTAGTAGGCCACGGAATCGAGGCCTGAGCCAGCGGGAAGGTTGACCGTGATGTCGGCCGATGCCGCGAGCGGCATAGCGAGAGCCGCACAGAGGGCGGCGAATGCTGTTTTCCTCATAAGTGTCTGTATAATGTTTTTTGTTTTATGGTCGCTTATAGAATTAAACGGGTGCGCGACGCAATCATTTTATAGAGGGGAGGTTTTTGTCTTTAATTCCGACATTCTTTGCGCAAGAAGATTGGCGAACTGATAGTTTTTAAGGCCCCATCGAGGTGCTTCTACAAGCTGCGGCGGACTTTGGGCGAGAAAGCGCTCGATGACTACCCGCGAAGGGACTCTCCGCACAATCTCCACGCAAAGATCGAGATAATCGTCGAGTGTGAAGGGATTTACTGCGACCTCCCCACATTTCCAGCGTGCACATAGGGGAGTTCCTTTGAGAATCTGGAGCTGGTGTATCTTGAGGGTGTCGATAGGAAGTCGGCAGGCATCGTCGACGCTGCGGAGTATCCTGTCATGATCCTCTCCGGGCAATCCGGCGATGAGATGTAGGCCGCAATGGAGTCCGTGTGCTGACGCTCGTCTCACAGCATCCTCCACATCGTGCCATGTATGATGGCGGTTGACGGCGCGGAGTGTGTCGTCGCACGACGTTTCTGCTCCGATCTCAAGAAATACGCGGGTGTGCATCCCTATATCCCCGAGCAGGTGGAGCACAGGATCGGGAAGGGTGTCGGGACGGGTGCCTATCACGAGTCCTACAACACCTTCCTGAGCAAGTGCCTCCACATAGAGATTACGTAGTTCATCGAGATTTCTCCCGTGGGTGTTTGTATACGACTGGAAATAGACGAGGTACTTCATGGAAGGGTATTTCCTTGAGAAGAAGGCTATCCCTTTCCTGACCTGCGAGGCTACCGATCCCCCTTCTGCGCAATAGGCGGGGGTGAAGGAGTCGTTGCGGCAGTAGGCGCAACCACCGACGCCGATAGTCCCGTCGCGGTTGGGACAAGAAAACCCGGCGTCGACAGAGATTTTCTGAACCTTGACGCCGGGGAAGAATGTGTTGAGATAATCGGAGTATGTTTTCATAGTGCGCTGCCGGCCAAAGCATCGGCGATCACGAGGGCGGCCATGGCCTTTACGACGTGTACGGCCCTTACGGCAACACACGGATCATGACGTCCGGCAGGATTGAGCACCGTGGCATTGCCTTCTGTGTCGACGGTGGGCTGCGGCTTCATGAGCGTCGGGGTGGGCTTGAACGCCACGGAGAAGAATATCGGCATGCCGTTGGAGATGCCTCCCTGTATGCCGCCGCTGTAGTCTGTGGATGTGGTGAGAGGAGCTCCGGGATATTGCGCGGCAAGAAAGGTATCGGCTGTATCGCTTCCTTTTGCATTGGCAGCACGGAATCCGAGACCGTATTCGAATCCTTTGGCGGCATTTATGCTCATCATTGCCGCGGCGAGATTCGCATGGAGTTTCTCGGCAACGGGAGAACCGATCCCAGCAGGCACACCTGTTATGAGGCAGCCTACTCGGCCGCCTACGCTGTCGCCAGCCTTTTTTGTCTCTTTCACCATCTCTTCCATGGCCAGACGCAGTTGAGGATCCACCTCAAGAGTGAATGGTTTCGCAGGATCGGTCATCAGCCGGTCGAAGATATCGCCGGCAGTTATCGGTCCGACCTGGGTCAAGGCGGTCTGCACTTCTATCCCTTTGGAAGCCAGCCATTGGGAGGCAAGCGCTCCGGCCACGACCCAGTTGACAGTCTCACGTGCGCTGGAGCGGCCGCCGCCGCGGTGGTCGCGGATGCCGTAATGCATAATATATGTGTAGTCGGCGTGGTTGGGACGGTAGACGCGGGCCATCTCGTCATAGTCCGATGAATGATGGTCGGCATTCCTGACAATGAATCCGATGGGGGTGCCGAGGGTGACTCCGTCAGGGGAGAACCCGGAGAGAAATTCCGGCATGTCTTTCTCATTTCGGGCCGTGACAAGAACTGACGCCCCCGGTCTTCTCTTGGCAACCTCCGCGTTGAGCAGGTCGAAATCTACCCTGAACCCGGCAGGAAACCCGTCGATGACGCCTCCCATGGCCGCCCCGTGGCTCTCTCCGAAAGTTGTGAGGGTTATATGTTTTCCGAATGTGTTCATATGTCGGTCGCTATGTCGGCTGCCGAGGCGCCGGCAGCTTTGATAAGGTCGGCGGGAGCCAGTTTCAGTTGAAGGCCTCTTTTCCCGGCACTCACGTATATGAAGGGGAATGAAAGCGCCTCCTCGCTGATGAATGTGGGATATTGTTTCTTCATCCCGATCGACGTGCATCCTCCGCGGATATAGCCTGTGAGAGGAAGCAGCTCCTTCATGGCAATCATCTCTGCCTTCTTATTGCCGGAGACTTTCGCGGCCTTTTTAAGGTCGACCTCACGGTTGCCGGCCACGACGCAGACGAAAATCCCATTGCGGTCGCCGCGGAGCACGAGTGTCTTGAATACCTGTTCGATCGGCTCGCCGAGTTCGGCGGCTACATGGTCGGCCGCGAGATTCTCGGGGTCGACCATGTATTCCACCATTTCATATTTTATCTTCATGCGGTCGAGTATGCGGGCCGCGTTGGTTTTGTCGCTCATTTATTTGTCCATGGTCACGAGGAGCTCCTCGTTGTTTCTGGTCATCTCCATGCGTTTTTTGATAAACTCCATTGCCTCGAGAGAGTTCATATCGGCGAGGTAGTTACGGAGAATCCACATGCGGTTGAGAGTTTCCTGCGGGAGAAGGAGGTCGTCGCGGCGAGTGGAGGAGGCAATGATGTCGACAGCGGGGAATATCCGCTTGTTGGAGAGCTTGCGGTCAAGCTGAAGTTCCATGTTGCCTGTTCCTTTGAACTCCTCGAATATCACCTCGTCCATTTTCGACGATGTCTCGGTCAGGGCTGTGGCGATAATCGTCAGCGATCCTCCGTTCTCGATGTTGCGGGCGGCTCCGAAGAAGCGTTTGGGGCGCTGCAGGGCGTTGGCGTCTACACCGCCGGAGAGTATCTTGCCTGAAGCCGGAGAGACAGTGTTGAATGCGCGGGCGAGACGCGTGATTGAGTCAAGCATGATCACAACGTCGTGGCCGCACTCCACGAGACGCTTCGCTTTCTCGAGCACAATGTTGGCGATTTTTACGTGGCGCTCGGCAGGTTCGTCGAAAGTGGATGCGATCACCTCCGCGTTTACGCTGCGGGCCATGTCGGTGACCTCCTCAGGACGTTCGTCGATGAGGAGCATGATGATATATGTGTCGGGATGGTTCTCAGAGATAGCATTGGCTATGTCTTTGAGGAGTATTGTCTTACCGGTCTTGGGGGGAGCGACGATCAGCGCGCGCTGTCCTTTGCCGATGGGGGCGAACATGTCGACCACACGTGTGGATATATTGGAGTTGCGTCCTTTGGTAATGTCGAATTTCTCATCAGGGAAGAGTGGCACGAGATGCTCGAACGGCACCCGGTCGCGCACGAGTTCCGGTGAGAGGCCGTTGACAGAGAGAGCCTTCACCATAGGATAGAATTTATCGCCCTCGCGCGGCGGACGTATTGAGGCCTCCACCACGTCGCCTGTCTTCAGACCATATTCTTTTATCTGATTCTGCGACACATAAATGTCGTCGGGGCTTCCGAGATAGTTATAGTCGCTTGAACGCAGGAAGCCATAGCCTTCGGGCATGATCTCAAGCACTCCGTATGCTGTCAGGATCCCCTTGAAGTCGTAAGGAGATTCCGGCAAGAGTGAAGTGGGCACGGGTTGTCCTTGCTGACGCATCATGCGCTGCTGCTTCTTGAGCATGTTCTTCTGCTGCTTGGTCATGGGCTGCTGTGATGTGGCGCCGGGATCGCGAAGCTGAATCGGTTCGGCCTGAGGCACGGGGAGTCCGGCCGTCTCATCGTTTTCGGCAGCAGGTGCCACCATTGCGTTGTCGCGGTTAGGGGCGTTATTGTCGCGCTGCCCTCTGGGCATGAATGTCTTTCCTTTTGAAGGGGTGAAGAAAGAGGTGAGAGAGAGGTTGTCGGAAGCGTTCTTCTGGTTGCGGGGAGTGAATATTTTGAGTTTGGGCCTTTCCGGTTCTTCAGCCGAAGGTTGTTGTGAGTCCGAGTGTTCTGACGGTGTCACGTCGGTGAGGTCGGTAGCCGTCTCATCGGCATGATTTTCGACAGTGGCAGGCATTGTCTCGGCTATGGCGTTGTCTTGTGCCTGCTCTGTCGCAATTCCGGTATTGTCGTGGAGTGCCTCCTGATTGTCTGAGGGTTGATTGCCCTCGTTGTTTTCCAGTTCTTTTCTCTGGCGGTTTTTCTTTCCCGGCCCTTTTGTCTCAGACATATTGGCGGGAATCTGATCCATAAGAACGGGGCTTGTCTGTTCATTTTTAGGTTTTCTGCCTCTTCTTTTAGGAAGGGGCAGGGGTGTGTCGAACAGAGAGCTTGATTCGGGTATGTCAGCAGCCGCGGGCTGAGCCTCCGGAGCTTGCTGCTGACTGTCGGCCATTTCTGTGTCGGCCGGTTTTTTCTGCTTTTTGGGTTTCTGTATTTTCTCTTTGGCGGTTTTTTTCTTGTCGCCGTTTTTTGAGACGAAATCTTTAGCCGAAACCTCAGCCTGCAGGTCGAGGATCTTGTTCATGATCTCGTCGCGAGAAAGAGCGGATGTTTTTTTTATGCCCATGGATTCGGCGGTCTCTCTTATCTTGGCCTCGTCCATGTCGTTAAGATCATTGATGTGGAACATAAACAGATTATGTTATAGATTTTTCCAAAGCGCTGTGCTGAGCCTGTGTCCCGGAGTTCGGGTCGTTGTCCTTGATCCGGTCACGCATGCGGCCGACGGCCTCCGAAGCTTTTGTGTGGATATGCGTGCACGATGAGGTTCTGGCTGGATTTTCACAGGGCGTGTGTTGTCTCACAGGATAGGCAGACCTGCCGGGGATGGGTCAACACATATGCGCGGATTATGATTTTTGTCTGTGTGGATGTGTGGAGAGTGTGATGCCCCGATCTTAATTTTTGGCTTTCTGATCAGAAAACCTACTGATAGGATTTTTAGATTGGAGCTTGAAAAGAATATTGGTATGGCGTCGCGAGCCACACACTTTGATGCAAAATTAGATAAAAAATCTGACATGCACAAAACAATAACGCAAAATATGTCGGTTTTGTTTGGCTAAAAACTCAAGTAATCTGATAAACGGGTTAATTTTCTATCCTTTCCGCAGTATGCGTAAGGTATGGTTGCGGAGTTCGATGTTGCCCAGGGGGAGTGCCCAGCGTCTGGCATGGGGCTTATCGGCCTTTATGGCTTCGATGATTTCTCCTGCAGTGGTGGTGAACGGCCTTAGTGGCTCAATGAATCTCCTGATCAGCAAGACCGGGCTTGGAAATTCCATAATGGTCTCAGTGCCCAGTTCGGTAGTAGCCTCTGATAGCACAGAATTAAGTGTGGAAGATACCACCTTGTTGTCTTCCCGTAAAAGGAGGATGCTTCTGTCGAGCGATCTTTTCAGTCCCGGCCAGCGGGTCTGGAGCAGAGGTATCACCTCATTGCGGATGAAATTGCGTCGGTAGTCAGACGTCAGGTTGGAGGAGTCAGTGATGAAAGTCAGACCTTTCCCGGCAAGATATTCCGTTATCTCAGTGCGGTGCACAGATAGAAGCGGACGCCAGATCTCTCCGTTGTCGGGCGACATGCCGCGCAGTCCGGAAGTGCCTGACCCCCTGAAGAGATTAAGGAGCATGGTCTCGATGTTGTCATCGGCGTTGTGGCCTGTGGCTATCCTGTCGGCACCTATCTCTGCGGCGGTATCCCTAAACCATGCGTAGCGCAGTTCACGGCATGCCATCTCCAGGGATGTCCCTTTATTGTCTCGTATATATTCCAGGGTGTCGAAATCCTTCACGGTCAGGCCTACTTCGAGCCGACGGCACAACTCTTCAACGAAATGCTGGTCGCGCATGCTTTCCTCTCCTCTGAGATGGAAATTGCAGTGTAGGGCCGTCACCTCGAAAATTCCGCATTCTGTCAGCGCCGAGAGGAGAGCCACGCTGTCTGCACCTCCGCTGACGGTAGCGACCACTTTCCTTATTCCTGCGGCCTGAGCTGCGGGAATTAAAATATTCTTAAACCCGTTATAACGTTTTTTAATATTTTTCATGGTTGCGAAGATAAGAAAATATATTAACTTTGTAGTCGGAAAGATTGAATTTTTTTCAACGAATAACTTTAAAACCCTAAATTTATGGCAAAAGAATGGATCTGCACAGTATGCGGATATGTGGCCGAGGGTGAGAATCCCCCCGCAAAATGCCCTCAGTGTGGCGCTCCTGCCTCGAAGTTCAAAGAGCTCGATCAGAAAGAACTCCTTAATTTCGTGACCGAGCACGAGATAGGTGTGGCTAAAGATACCAGCGACGAGATGAAGAAAGACCTCAACAATCACTTCATGGGTGAGTGCACAGAGGTCGGCATGTATCTCGCTATGTCGCGTCAGGCTGACCGCGAGGGTTATCCCGAAGTGGCCGAGGCCTTCAAGCGCTATGCCTGGGAAGAGGCTGAGCACGCAGCCAAGTTTGCCGAACTTCTCGGCGAGATGGTTTGGGACACCAAGACCAATCTTGAGAAGCGTATGCACGCTGAGGCTGGCGCCAATGAAGACAAGATGCGTATTGCACGCAATGCAAAAGCCGCTAACCTTGACGCTATCCACGACACCGTTCATGAGATGGCTAAGGACGAGGCTCGCCACGGCCGTGGTTTCGCCGGTCTTTACAACCGCTATTTCGCAAACAAATAATTGCGAACCACTACATATGAAAACACTCCCGGCGGATTCATCCGCCGGGAGTGTTTTCATATGTAGTGGTTCCGGTTAAGTCATCTTCCGAGTCTTGAGAGAAATTCATCTCTTTTGCTGTCGGAGATGGGGATATATGTCTTGCCAAACACTATGCGTCCCCTCTCCACGATCTCCACATGCCGCAGGTTGACTATGAAAGAGCGGTGCACCCTCATGAAAATCTCTGTCGGGAGCATGTCCTCGATCTCTTTCATGCTCATGAGCGATGTGATGCTTTCCCCGTCTATGCGGTTGAATATCAGTCGGTCTTTCTGCACCTCCACATACTTTATGCTGTCGACGCGCATCTGCACGAGGCGGTAGTCCGCTTTGACGGTGAGCATGCCTGAGTCGCTTCGTGCCGGAGACTGTCTCATGTTTCCGCGCATGGCGAACCATTCAACAGCTTTGCCGACAGCTTTAAGGAATTCGGGATAGCTCACGGGTTTCAGCAGATAGTCGAGGGCGTTGACCCGGAAACCCTGGAGGGCGTATTTCTCATAAGCTGTCACGTATATTATCCTGCTTGTCTTCGGTATTATGCTCGCGAACTCAATACCGTTGAGCACGGGCATGTCTATGTCGAGGAAGACCACATCAATCTCTTTCTCTATGACGCATTTCACGGCATCGGCCGCCGACTCATAACATCCTTCGAGTTGAAGGACCGGCGTCTTGGCAACATAGCTGCGGAGCAACTCGCGTGCCAGAGGCTCGTCGTCGATTATCACGCATTTGAGGGTTTCTGCCATATATGTTAGTATGTGTTGTGTTTTGAAAATGTCTTTCCATCCGGATTCCCTTTCACCACAGGTTGCTGACTTAGCACCGAGGCCCTGACGGCTATCACGGCAGTGAATACGCCATCTTTTTTCTCTATCGTGAATGAGTGAGCGTCGGGGTAGAGGAGCCCGAGCTGACGCCTGATGTTGACGAGCCCGACACCTGATTCTTCTGAAGGAAGACTTTTCCCCTCCTCTTCCTTGGGCGACATTGAATTGCTGACCTTTCCTGTAAGCATTCCGTCGGCCAGGGTGATGTTGATAGAGATGAAGTTGCCGCGGTCGTTGGGCCCCGAGTGTTTGAAGGCGTTCTCCACGATTGTCAGGAATAGGAGGGGGGCTATCTGTAGCCCGTTGTCTTCCGGGATGTCGGTCTTGAATGTCAGCCTCACGCTGCTGTTGAGTCTCAGCTTCATAAGCTCGGAGTAATCGCTGATGAACTGTATCTCTTTAGAGAGCGGCACAGTCGGGGATGTGGAGTCGTAAATCATGAAACGCAACATATTGCTCAGGTCGTGTAGCGATTGCTGGGCGCGATCTGGAGCGAACCCGATCAAGGCATAGATGTTGTTGAGGGAATTAAACAGGAAATGGGGGTTGAGCTGGGCTTTGAGACTCTTTAGCTCTATCTGTCGCCGTTCCACATCGAGCTCCAGCTCCTGCCGGTGCACGTTCTCCCTTTCTTTGGAGAGGCGCATGGCGTAGGCGAGTGCGGCGGAGAGCACCATCATCACACCGTCACGTAGCACGAATCTGAGATATCCTATAAGTATGTGTGCCATTCCGGCAGGTTCGTGGGCACGGAGGCGCTTAGGCCATGGCACTTCGCCGACTATCCTGAAGATGAGAGGGACAAGCACGCATAACGATAGTATCACCGCCAGATTTATGAGGAAATAGAGCGTCTTGCGGTCTGAGCGTATGAGCATGGCCGGTACGAGCCAGAAATAGTTGAGGCAGAACACGGCAGTATATAGCGTGGCCATACAGACACTCATCACTATCCATCCTGTGGGTTCATGGCTGCGTGAGAATATGGCGAGCATAGATGGAAGATAAAAGAGGAGGAACGACAGCAGCATCACCGTCGTCGTTCCTCCCAACCTGCCTGACCTTGTATCATTCATATCGTATTGCTTCTATAGGATCGAGATTTGAAGCCTTGGCTGCCGGATAGAATCCGAAGATGATTCCTATCACGGTGCAGACCGCGAACGAGAGTATCACCGACGATGCTTCGATCTGTACCGGCCAGTGGGCGAACAGTGAGATCATCCAGGTGGCTATGCCGCCTGTGAATATTCCGAGAAGCCCTCCTGTCACTGAAATGATTATAGCCTCTATCAGGAACTGCATCATGATATCGCGTCCTCTTGCCCCTATGCTCATGCGCAGACCGATTTCGCGTGTACGCTCCGTGACACTGACAATCATTATGTTCATGATCCCTATGCCGCCCACGAGCAATGATATGCCGGCCACTGCCGCCAGGAGCACAGTCATCATCGACGACGTGCTTGAAATCATCTCGGCGAGTTCCTGCATCGAGCGGATTGTGAAGTTGTCCTCCTCTCCCTCGCGTAGTTTGTGACTCGTGCGCAATATCTCTGTCACTTCCTCGATTGTACGGTCGGTTTCGTTCTCATCTATTGCCGAGGCCTGGATGCCTTGGAGATAGTCTGTGGCAAGCACCCGTTTCATCACCGTTGTGTATGGCACGAGCGCGAGGTCGTCCTGATCCTGTCCCATTGTATTGTAGCCTTTCTCCTCGAGCACTCCGATCACCGTCATCGGAATCTTGCCGAACCTCACTACTTTCCCGATCGGATCTGAGCCATCTGGGAAAAGGTTGTCGACAAGTGTCTTGCCGAGCACGCATACTTTCGCGGCGCTTTTCACGTCTGCTTCCGTGAACATCTCTCCACGAGCCATTCTCCTCTGTCTGATTTCCAGATATTGGGTGTTGACTCCCTGCGCCTGGGAAGGATAGTTGTTGTTGCCGTTGATCCATTGCCCGGAACCGTTGACGGTGGGAGTCATGGCTGCTATGGTCGTGGCCTGGCGTTCGAGCGCCTCATAGTCGGAGGGCTTGAGCGTCTGCATGTCGTCGCTGCTCTGGCGCACGCCTCCGCGGCGTTCTGCTCCGGGGAAGATCATGATCATATTGCTTCCCATCTCGGAGATCTGTGCCTTGATAGAGTTTTTCGACCCCTGTCCGATGGCGAGCATCGCTATGACGGCTCCTACGCCGATGATCACGCCCAGCATGGTCAGAAAACAACGCATTTTGTTGTTGTTGAGTGCTTTCAGAGCTATCTTGAGTAGATTCTTTATATTCATCTGTTTCCGAATGATGTTGCGTGATGTTGTCAGTCGGTCTCTTCGGGGAGATTCCTGTAAACCTCCTCGGCCGATTTGATGTCGGGGTTATATTCGTCGCTTACTATATGGCCGTCGCGAAGCGTGATGTTGCGCGAGGAATATAGAGCGATCTCGGGGTTGTGGGTCACGAAGATGATCGTGCGACCTTCCTTATAGAGCCTCTGGAATAGGGTGAGGATTGAGAAGGATGTGCGTGTGTCAAGGTTTCCCGTAGCCTCATCGGCGAGGATAATCACCGGGTCGTTGACCAGAGCGCGGGCAATCGCCACCCGTTGCTGCTGCCCGCCCGACATCTGGTTGCTCTTGTGGAGCAATCTCTCTCCGAGTCCGACATCCCTGAGACATCTCTCCGCTCTTTCAGCCCTTTCCCTGGCATTGACTGCCGAATTGTAGAGCAGGGGAAGCTCCACGTTTTCCAAAGCCGTCGTCTTAGGCAGAAGATTATAGTTCTGGAAGATGAAGCCTATCTTGCGGTTGCGTATGCGCGCCCGTTCGTTCTTCCCCATCCCTTTGACAGATATGCCATCGAGTAGATATTCGCCGGAAGTTGGGGTGTCGAGACATCCCAGCGTGTTGAGGAGGGTGGATTTGCCGGAGCCGGATGTGCCCATTATCGTCACGAACTCACCTTCATAGATGGAGAACGACACTCCACGCAAGGCCTTGACGGTCTCGTTGCCTACTTTAAAATAACGTTTAAGATTCTCGATCCTTATGATTTCCTTGGCCATGGTCATCTTTTTTTACGCTCGGAACCCGGGGGCTTCGGCATGAATGGATTCTGTTCGGCGTTGCCTTCGATGGGTTTATTGTCAGGCATCTTGTACTGCAGGGCGATCTTATCCCCTTTTGTTATGCCTGATGTGATCTGTTGGTAGATGCCGTTGTTTAGACCGAGTTCCACTTCCGTCTGCACAAGCCGACCATCTTTCTCAACCCATACGGAGGCTTTCAATGGCTTGTCGGCCTTTACAGGCACTGGGAGTTTGCTGTCGTCTCCTTCCGGCTGCGCAGGCTCGAATTTCAACGCTTTGAGGGGTACGGCAAGCACGTTGTCGAGCTCCATGGTGTAGATGGTCAGATTGGCCGTCATGCCCGGAATCAATTTGAGTTCCGGATTGGGCGCGGCCACGATCACCTCATAGGTCACTACATTTGATTCTGTAGTGGGATTGAGGCGCACCTGGGTCACAGTGCCCGAAAAGAGGTCGTCAGGATATGAATCTACGGTGAAAGTGACGTGCTGTCCCGTTTTCACCTGGCCTATGTCGGCCTCGTCGACATTTCCGACCACCTGCATGTTTTCCAGATCGGCTATCACATACAGGTTGGCCACGTTCATACTCGATACTACAGTCTGTCCGACCTCAACCTCCCGCGATATCACTATGCCATCGATGGGGGAATAAATCTCCGCGTAATTCAGGTTTTTGGCCGCCCTCACACGATCGGCCTGGCTCTTCTCATAATTGAGGCGGGCCACATCATAGTCTTTCTTCGAAGTCTGGAATTCATAGTCGGATATGAGTTTCTCATCGTGGAGAGCCTTGTCGCGCTGGTAGTTTGTCCGCGCGTATTCGTAGCTGGTTTTGGCTGAGGCCATGTTGGCATCGGCGCTTTTGAGCTCGCTGTCGAGCAAGGTTTTCTCAAGTTCGGCGAGGAGCTGACCTTTTGTGACGTGGTCGTTGTAGTCGGCATAAAGTTTGTCGATGATGCCAGTGACCTGCGTGCCGACATCGACCTGTGTCACTGATTCCATAGTGCCGGTGGCCGTCACAGTTTCCGACATGGATGTCGGTTCGACGGTGTAGGTCTCCAGCTGCATTTCCTGTTTTTTTGAACAAGATGCGAGGAGAATTGCGGCTGCCGGGAGTAAAATGCTGTATTTCATTGGAGTTCCACGTTTTGAGTTGCGTAAAAGTTTATAGTCTTGTTGGAAAGTATTGCCATGAATTTGCTCTGGAGCAGTTCCAGGCGTGCGTTCAGGAGATTGTTGTGGGCCGTCAGCAGTTCCAGAGGATTGACCAGACCGAGCTCAAACTGACGGTCTACGAGGGTGGAGGTGAGCTGTGTCGCCTCAAGCTGTTTTTGTCCCGACACGTATTTTGCCTTTGCATTGGCCGCCTCAATGTATAGATTCTCAAGAGTCTGTGAGAGATCGTCGAGCAGATCTGAGCGGTTGATGTCGTATTCCAGGGCGTTCAGCCGGGCCTTGGCCACGGCGCGGCGTGTGGCGTTGCCGTCGTATATCGGCACTGACAGCGATAGCCCAATGTTCTCGTTCAGTCCGTGTTTCATCTGACTGCCCCAGGAGGTACCACCGGATACATATCCGCTTCCTATCCCTCCCTGGAGTGCTATTGTGGGGAGATTTCCTGCTTTGGCAATCTTTACGTCGTTGGCGTAGATATCCTTATTTATTTCGTTGCTCCTGATGGTGGGAAGCCATTCTGAAGCGAGGGCGTAGGTGCGGGCTATCTCCGGAAGAGGAGCGTTGACGTCGTCATCGGAGAAGTTCACGTCGGCAACCTCCATGTCGTTGTCGAATCCGAGGCTCAGGATCTCTTTCATCTTTCTTTTCGCGGAGGCATAGTTGCTTTCAGCCTGGACGAGGTTGTATTGGTCTTGTGCCATCTGGCTTTCGATCTGAGCGAGATCTACTTTCGAAGATCTTCCGGCCTCGGTTAGTCTCCTTGCTCTCTCAGTCTGAGTGGTGCTCACTTCAAGAGTCTGTCTGGCTATGGTCACCGCTTCTCTGGCATACATAATGTCGAGATATGCCTGGAGCACCCCGAGCTTGAGATTCATGAGTGTCTCGTCGCCGGCGATGCGTGCCTGTCGTTGGGTGAGTCTGGCCGATTCGAGGCGGTATTTACGGATGTTGCCCTCCCATACAGTCCAGGAGGCATTGACGCTGTAGGCACTGTTGTAGATGTTGCCGTCAGACCCGTCGCGCGGGGATGGATAGTTGGTAAAATTGTGGCTGGTGGAGAATCCAACGCTCGGGAGCCATGCGTCTTTGGCTGCCCCGGTGTCTTCGTCGGCTTGCAGGATGGCGAGGAGGTTACGGCGCACTTCCGTGCTGTTGGCTATCGCCCAGTCGAGGCAGTCGTTGAATGTCCATGTGGAAGGTGTCTGCCGTGTGGTTCCCGAAGTGACTTTTTCCGGTGTTATGTCGGTAAAGATGTCTGTGGTCTGTGCCCTGGCGCCCAAAGTAGCCAGAATCGCCACGCAGGTGTATGTGAATCTCTGTATTTCCATATTGGTCTCTTTTCTCGGATGCAAAATTATGTGGTTGAATTGGGCTTTCCAAGCAATATCGGCAGACTCAGCAGTATGCGGTGTGGAAAGGCTTTTGTGGCGAATAAGGGTATTCCCTTGTTAATAAGTGTTAAGCAAAGAGTGTGGAAGTGGGAAAATGGCTAAATTTGCAGCATGGGTAGAATAATGGCGATAGATTACGGAAGGAAGCGCTGCGGAGTGGCGGTGACCGATGTGCTGCAGATATGCGCCAATGGCCAGCCTACAGTCAGGACATGTGATCTGCTTCCTTATATACTTGATTATTGCTCGCGTGAGCCTGTGGAGCGTATTGTGGTGGGCTATCCGCGCGACATGCATGGCAACGACAGCGAGAGCATGACCTATATCCGTCCTTTTCTCGGCAGATTACGCAAGGCGCTTCCCGACATGCCCGTGGAGATGCATGATGAACGTTTCACCTCTACGATAGCTCACCGGGAGATGATAGCCGGAGGTTTCGGCAGGAAGCAGAGGCAGGAGAAGGGGAGGGCTGATGAGATGGCGGCCGTTATTATTCTCACTTCCTGGCTTGAGTCGAGGCGCTGAGTTTTGCCGTGATGCATCTCCGATAGGGATGCTGTAACCTAAACCAATCCTTAACATGGTGTGTTATATGATTGATTAATCCAATTTACTAAGAAAAACACGCTATGAAAAGAACAAGTATGCTGGAGCGTCTGCTCCCCCACATCATCCATGCGGCCATGACGGCCACTGTGATCGTACTTTCAGTCGACACTCTCCGTAAGGTGAACCATCTGCACAAGGATATCAAGGTGTTGGGAGAGAAGCACGGTCTTCTGAAGCTTATGCATGAGAAGCATGAGGAGCATAAGAAAGGGAAATGATTCCGAGATCTGCTTCGGCATAAAGACAAAAACATCCGGTCATCGTCATGGCCGGATGTTTTTGTTTCAGCTGATGGCTTATGTTTATTTCTTCATACGGTTGCCGTAACGGCTGCGGAATTTGTCGACGCGTCCTGCGGTGTCGACGAGTTTCTGTTTGCCGGTGAAGAAGGGGTGTGAGGCGGAGGTGATCTCGAGTTTCACAAGGGGATACTCTTTGCCGTCGATCTCAATTGTCTCACGGGTAGCCACAGTCGAACGGGTGATGAATGTCTCGTCGTTCGACATATCTTTGAAAACAACCTCACGGTAGTTCTCGGGATGGATTTTAGCTTTCATTTTAATTTTCTGCAGTTAATTGTTTTAATTGGCTTGACAGGTCGCGATCCCGTCAATTGGCCTGCAAAATTACAAAATAATTTCCGTTCCCGCAACTAAAAAATTTAAACAGTCTTAGATGAAGCCTGTTGGGTGCAGGTGGTGTGTTCAAAGAAGGAGTTCGAATATCGATCCGGTGACCCGGGCCTGCTCCCAGGGAGTAGGATCGCGGAGATAGCTTCGTTCGAGCACGCTCTGGCGATGTCCTATCATTTTCTGGATTATGTGGCGCGGAAGTTCAAGGCTGTCCGCGAGGTTGCAGAAGGCGTGGCGGGCGAAGTAATAGGTTACGCGTCGGCTCTCACCAAGACCATTGAGCCGGTAATAGTCGGACAAAGAACGGTTGAGCGCCACGGAGAGCTTATGGAAATAATTGGCCAGACGTGACTGGCGCTGTTCCGGCGTATAGTCTTTCCGGCGGTCGAAACACGGTATCAGGTAATCATCCCCCTCTTTCCCTTTGCAAAGTGTGAGGAACGCCTCCTTTATGGGTGTCAGGGCAGCCACTATCCTTACGGGAACCCCTGTCTTTTTCCTGAATGTGTCGACGAATATAGCGTCGATACACTGGCCCGGAGAGTCGACTGTGCGGCGATAGTCCTCGTCGCGGGCATATCTGAGAGGATTCTTCTCTTCTTGATATGCCTGCATGATCCTGAGGTCGCATATTCTTAGCGATGCGAGATCGACGGGGGCGAGGCCTTGGAAAGCTATATCTATAATAAATACGGCAGCCGCCATTGTTTCTGTCTCTCGCATCTCCGGGTCTGTCACGATCAGTCGGCGATAGATGTCGTAGATTATCGCGGTTTCCCCCTCCGAAAGATTGTGGTCGGTCCGCATGCAGGGATATCTGGGAAACGAAAGCTGCTCCTTCGAAGTCAGGAGTCCGATAGCCCTGGCTTTACTGACAATGGCTGAGAGCTTGACCATGAACAGATTTCTCAGACTTGTGCTTTCGGGGAAATCCTTCTCGAGATGTAACGCGAAACTGTCGATGAATTGCTGGCTTACTGATTCCGCCAGGGGCCCGACACCATGACGCGTTGTGAAATACCGGAGAAACGACTCATAGCCCCGTCGGGTGTTGAGCGAGCGACAACAGCGTATCTTTTCCTGGATAAGTTCGCCGAGCCTTATATTGTTTTTGGGCAAAGTTGTGGCGACTGCGGCCATGCGACAGACGCATCCGCATGAAAATCCCTGGGGCAGGCTCCATGTTATGCCGGAGCCGGTGGCCTGAGGATATAGGATTGTTGTGGTAGTAGTCATTCACTGAGTCATTATAGTTGTGTTGTGGATGGATTTGTTTCGATTTTAGGGAATCTTTACAGCTATTTGGGATTTTTTATATAACTTTACCACTATATTAACTCGATTGTGACTCTAAAGCTTCATTGTATGACTAAAGAATTGAATTTTCTGCTGGCAGGGCTTGCCTTCGCTTTGGGTGCCCATGCCGAGCAACTCACTCCCGACGATGCTCTTTCAAGAGCCGTGTCGGCGCGCTCTGTGGCTACAAGGGCCGTTGATCCGGAAGGAATCCGGCTTGTCTATACACAGTCTACCAAGGGAATGCCTTCAGTATATGTTTTCCAGAATCCTGACAATCGCGGATATCTCCTTGTCAGCGCCGACGATGTGGCCGTGCCATTGCTGGGATATGCTGATTCGGGATGTTTCAGGGAGGAGGAGATGCCTCCGCAGTTGAAATGGTGGATAGGGGAATACGGGCGCCAGATACGGTATGCGGCGGAGAGGAATCTGACTTGCGCGATGCCGAAGACACGTGCCGGCCGCGAGGCGGTAAGTCCGTTGCTCAAGACCGCATGGAATCAGGGCACGCCATACGATATGCTGACTCCTGAGATCAAAGGACAACATACCCCTACCGGCTGCGTGGCCACGGCTATGGCGCAGGTGATGAAATATTGGAGCTATCCCGATGTCGGACAGGGATCGGCTACGATCACGCTGCCTGATTCCACCAAAGATGTCATGCGGTTCCGTGATGTGCCGTTTGAATGGGACAAAATGCTCGACAGATATGCGGGCACGGACTATACGGAGGCTCAGGCGGGAGCCGTGGCCAGGTTGATGAAAGCATGTGGCTACGCATCCGGCATGAGTTATGCTCTCGGTGGGTCGGGTGCGATGGCGATAGCGGCAGCATATGCGCTGATTGATAATTTCAAATACAGTTCCAACATTCAGTATTACTCCCGTAATTTCCTTAGCGCCGGCGAATGGGATGATATCGTCTACAACGAGATTGCAAACCGGCGCCCGGTGATGTATGGCGGACAGTCTACATCAGTAGGACATGAATTTGTATGCGACGGCTATGACGGTAAAGGCTATTACCATTTCAATTGGGGATGGGGTGGAATGAGCGACGGCTATTTCCTTCTCGATGCCTTGAATCCTGATGCTGTTGGCACTGGTGGAGGTGCCGGAGGCGGCTTCAACTATGGACAGGATATAATCGTGGGGGTGCAGCCTGACAAAGGAGATACGTTCCAGCCCTCGATTACGCAACTCGGTATGCTTACAGGCACCGTTGTGGGTAAAATCATCAAACTCACATGTAGCGAGAATGGCGGATGGTTCAACACGGGCCTTAATAAGGTGACGGTTGACATGGCGGTTAAGGTTGAGTCGTACGACACCAGGGCTGCAGATCCTGTCTATGTCTCCTTGGGAGACAATATACAGTTGGAAGGCCCGACTCCTCCTGATTACAGGATGCAAGGAAAGATCGGAAATGTTTCAGTGGCGCTTCCCTCCGGGCTTAGCGACGGCCGCTATAGGCTTACGATATGTTACCGGTCGTCGACGCCTGAGAATTCACCCTGGCTTCCTGTGCAGACTGCATCATATGCTTATAATTATATAGATGTCATTAAATCCGGTTCTGCGCTTACTGTTGAAAATCCAGGCGAGGCCCTTATGACGCTGACTGATATGGACCTTATTTCCCCATTATATTTCGGCAGTTCTTGCAGATTCCGTATCTCGGTGGCAAACAACAGTGCCAAGGAGTTGACGCAGAGTTTCTGTCCGGCCCTGTTGCTTAACGGCCAGGAGCAGATGACAGCGGAAGGTATAACCATCACCTTGCAGCCCGGAGAAAAAGTCACCCGGGAATTCACCACCGCGTTCGACCTGTCGGAAGGCGCGAAGGCACCGGAGGCAGCCACAGTCTATGACCTTATGTTCTATGATTATAATCTCGATTACTATTATGATCCTGTGAAAGAGGTTACCATGCAGCCCGAATCGGCCACTGCTGAAGTTACTGTTACTGATCTGAAGATTCCGGGTAAGAATGTTTTTGAACTGGCCCTTTCCGTTAAGGAAGCTTCTGTAAAGGGCTATTATGTCAGCGACAGGAACAACATCGAATTTTCTGCCTCCGTCAATTGCACGCAGGGATTCTATGGGATGCCTGTGTATCTTGTCATTTTCCCGGAGGATATATATGTAGGCAACGCACGCAATGTGGCTATGGTGTCGATGGGTCCGACCCCGGTGTTGTCGGAGGGAGAGTCTGCGGAACTATCTGCCACTCTTGATTTCGGCGACGCCGGGACGCAGGTCTATACCGCGATACCATATATCGTTGAGAACGGAGATCTCGTTCAGGTCAAGAATTCTTACTGCGCTTTCAAGGTAACGGATAATTCCGGCGTGGCTTCCGCCATAGCCGATGGCGCGGGCATTACAGTCATTTACGATAATAGCTCACGTCATCTCCGCGTGGAGGGTGCGGTAAAGGCGGAGGTTTATTCGCTCGACGGGCGCTCTGTGGCACGGATTGCGGGAACTTCCGGAGTTGCAGACTCTGATCTCTCGGCATTGTCCGGCGGTATATATATAGTTAAGGCCGAGGGGACGGAAGGACACACCAAGACTGTGAAGATTGCCGTTGAATGATGTCCTGGCATTGCTGACATTGTATACAATACAGCCCCGTATCGAGAGGATGCGGGGCTGTATTGTAATGAGGGAGCTTGATGTCAGTGGCTGTCGGTCGACTTTCTTTTGGCTTCCGTATTGACATTGGGGTGGAGTACGGGGAGCGACAGATTGTATTTCAACGCGAGCACTCGCAGAAGGATTATCGTCGCCGCGCAACAGAGTTGCTGGGCGAGATACGATCCCCCCGCTATGAGTATTATCCAGTATACGACGGCTCCGGCCAGACACGCTGTCGCGTAGATATCTTTTCGGAACACCAGCGGCTCCTCGTTGATAAGGATGTCGCGTATCACACCGCCGAAAGCTCCCGTTATGATTCCCATGACTGCTGCCACCCACATGGGATAATCGATGGCAAGCGATTTGTGGATGCCTATGACGCAGAACAGGGCCAGACCGATGCTGTCGAATATGAAAAGGATCCGGTCGTTGCTCACGAGTATCTTCTTGAAGATTATCACAGTGGCGAGCGAGAGTGCGGTCACTGCCAGATACCACCATGTCTGCATCCAGAACACCGGGATGTCAAGGAGAACGTCACGGAGAGTACCACCTCCGATGGCGGTGACGAGGCCGACCGTATATGCTCCGAACCAGTCAAAGTTTTTTGTGGCGGCGAGACGTATCCCGCTTATTGCGGCTGCCACGGTGCCTATGACTTCAAGGATAAATGAGAATGTTTCTTCCATATGTATGCTAAAGAATCAGCGAAATATGGCGCGGCCAGAGACCGCGCCATTTTATGCCTGAATATCAGATGTGAGTGATCACCTCAGGATAGGAAACAAAGCACCACCACCTGTGCCATGATCACTCGCATGAACATGGTGAGCGGGTAGACAGTGGAATATGCTACGGCGGGGGCGTCGTTGTTGGCCACCTTGTTGCCATATGCGAGCGCCGGTGGATCAGTATATCCGCCGCTCATCATGCCTATTATCGAGAGATAATTCATCTTGTACTTGCTGCGTGCTATGCAGCCGACCACGATGAGGGGAATGACTGTGATAAGGAATCCGTAGCCTACCCACATCGCGCCGCGTAGATTGAAGACTGTCGCGGCGAAATCCTTGCCCGCCGCGATACCGACAGAAGCGAGGAAGAGGCATATTCCTATTTCGCGTAGCAGAAGGTTGGCGGATGAGTTGGTATAGGTGACGAGATGGAACTTATGTCCGTATGCACTTATAAGGATGGCGACAACGAGGGGGCCTCCGGCAAGACCAAGTTTCATGGGCACTGACATGCCCGGGAACTGGATGGGAAGGCTTCCGAGGAGTATGCCAAGGAAGATGCCGATGAACATTGTGACAAGGTTAGGCTCATTGAGGCGTTTCATGGAGTTGCCGAGGCGTGAGGCGAGATGCTCGATGTCCTCGATCTTTCCGACTACTGTGACGCGGTCGCCCATCTGAAGACGAAGGTTGGGGCTTGCGATAAGATCGACGCCTGCGCGGTTCACACGTGTGACATTGAGCTTATACGCGGCATGCAGACGGAGGGAACCGAGCTTCACACCGTTATATTCTGTCTTGGTGACAAGAATGCGGCGTGATACGACCGGACCTTTGTCCATTGGCCACTCCTTGTCGATTTTCGGTCCGATAAACCTTGTGAATATCTCTTCGTCCTGAAGTGCGCAGACTGCGAGAACGACGTCGCCGAGTTCGATGCAGTCTTTCGATGTGGGTACGATTACTGTGCCGTCAGGTTTCTCGATTCGTGAGAAGATATACTCGCATGATATGAGGGTATGGAGCTTCTGCATGTTGAGTCCTGACACGAGGTCGTTGGTGACTTTGAACGAGCACATGTGAGGCGCGAGGGTGGAGTCTGATTTCTCATTCTCAATCTCCTCGATCTCTTTGTTGACGTCGATTTTGAAAATTTTCTTGATGAGGATCATCGTCAGGATGATTCCGACAACTCCGAGAGGATAGGCGGCTGCATATCCCATTGACATGGCCTGGCTCGAGGTGTAGGCGTCCGGCTGGATCTGAAGTACTGTCTGCTGGGCTGCTCCGAGTCCGGGGGTGTTGGTCACGGCTCCGCTCATGACTCCAATCATCTCAATGATTGAAGTCATGCCCGAGGCACCTCCCTGGGCGAAATAGATCACGAGCATGATCACGACGTTGAGGGCTATCCCCAGCACTGCGAGCATGTTCATCGTGATGCCACCCTCTTTGAATGAGGAGAAGAAACCTGGTCCTACCTGCATGCCTATGGAGAAGATAAACAGGATAAGACCGAATTCCCGTAGAAAATGGAGCGTGTTGGCTTCCACGCCGAAACCGAAATGGCCGAGTATGATCCCGACAAAGAGCACGAACGTCACTCCCAGCGACACTCCGAGTATCTTGATCTTCCCGAGATAGATACCGGCGAATATCACGAATGAGTAAAGCAGGATAGTGCTCGCAAGCGAGAAGTTTCCCGGCTTCAATAGATCGATCAACCAATCCATAAATAAAAACCGATATTAATTTGATGACTTAAAGATGTTTCATGCCAAGGGGATCTGTTGAGGATCCTTGAAAACAACACTGTGGATTTTACCTTCAGAGGTGAAAGAAGATTAAAACTCCTCTCAAAACGAGTGCAAAATTACTCATTTTTTATGGATAATTAGTAATTTTGTGGTGTAATTTATCAAATAGACGCGATATGCCGGGCCTATGCCGGTGTAAGCGTGAATAAGACAACGAAGATGAAACAGATTAGAGCAGCCGTAGTCGGATACGGCAACATCGGGGAGTTCACTCTTCAGGCACTCCTGGAGGCTCCCGATTTCAAAGTGGCGGGTGTTGTGCGCCGCAATGCCGGCGACCGCGCCGATATTCCCGCGGAGATTCCTGTTGTGTCGGATATCGACGAACTTGAAGATGTGGATGTGGCGATTCTCGCCACTCCTACCCGGAAGGTCGAGGAAAATGCCGTGAAGTGCCTGAAAAAAGGTATAAACACTGTCGACAGTTTCGACATACACACTAAGATCGCGGATCTGCGCGCCACTCTTGGCGAGGTGGCGCGTGCCAATGGTACGGTGAGCGTTATTTCTGCAGGATGGGATCCCGGAAGTGACTCTGTCGTCAGGGCTCTTCTTGAGGCGGTCGCTCCCAAAGGAATCACCTATACAAACTTCGGCCCCGGCATGAGTATGGGCCACACAGTGGCTGTCAAGGCTGTGGAGGGTGTCAAGGCGGCACTTTCCATGACCATCCCCGTAGGTACGGGCATACACCGCCGCATGGTGTATGTTGAGATTCTGCCGGGATATGATTTTGATAAGGTAGCCGCCGCCATCAAGGCAGATCCCTATTTCGCTTCCGATGAAACCCACGTCATGCTTGTGGACAGCGTCGATGCGCTGAAGGATATGGGTCATGGTGTCAATCTTGTGAGAAAAGGGGTGAGCGGTAAGACGCAGAACCAGCTGTTCGAGTTTGACATGAAGATCAACAATCCTGCCCTGACAGGTCAGGTGCTCGTTTGTGCAGCCCGCGCCGCCATGCGTCAGGTGCCCGGTTGCTACACAATGATAGAGATTCCGGTTATCGATCTTCTTCCCGGTGATCGTGACAAGTGGATACATCTGGTGTGATCGTCTGGCAAGCCCGGTAAATAAAAGATCCGCCCTTGACATTAGAACCAATGCCAAGGGCGGATCTTTTTAGATTGTCTGCGACGGGTTTATTTTTCACACAAGTTTGCGGTAGCGGATGCGGTGAGGTGTGTCTACTCCGTCGCGTTTCTTCTTGAATTCCTCATAGTCGGAGTATGATCCTTCGTAGAATGTCACCTGGCTGTCTCCTTCAAAAGCGAGGATATGGGTGGCGATCCTGTCGAGGAACCAGCGGTCGTGGCTTACGACAACCGCGCATCCGGCAAAATTCTCAAGACCCTCTTCAAGGGCGCGTAATGTATTGACGTCGATATCGTTGGTGGGCTCGTCGAGAAGGAGCACGTTCCCTTCCTCTTTGAGTGCCATCGCCAGGTGAAGACGGTTGCGCTCACCTCCGGAGAGCACGCCGATCTTCTTCTCCTGGTCAGCGCCTGTGAAATTGAATTTCGACAGATAGGCGCGTGCGTTCATGTCGCGGCCTCCCATTCTGAATGACTCAACTCCCTGTGAAATCACCTCATACACGGTCTTCTCCGGGGAGAGGTCTTTGTGATTCTGGTCTACATATGCGATCTTAACGGTCTCGCCAACCTCGAAGTCTCCCTTGTCTTGCTTCTCAAGACCCATTATGAGGCGGAACAGAGTGGTCTTGCCGGCTCCGTTGGGACCGATGACGCCAACGATGCCGTTCGGAGGTAGCATGAAGTTCAGATCCGTGAAGAGGGCGCGGTCATCATATGCCTTGGCGAGATTGTGTGCTTCGATCACTTTGTTTCCCAGGCGCGGACCGTTGGGGATGAATATCTCCAGTTTCTCCTCGCGTTCCTTCTGGTCTTCATTGAGCAGGCGGTCGTAGCTCGACAGTCGGGCCTTCCCCTTGGCTTGACGGGCCTTTGGAGCCATCCGCACCCATTCAAGCTCGCGCTCAAGGGTCTTGCGGCGCTTGCTGGCCTGTTTTTCCTCCTGTGCCATGCGCTTTGTCTTCTGGTCGAGCCAGGAACTGTAGTTTCCCTTCCAGGGAATCCCTTCTCCACGGTCGAGCTCAAGAATCCAGCCGGCCACATGGTCGAGGAAGTAGCGGTCGTGTGTAACGGCGATCACTGTACCGGGATATTGCTGGAGATGCTGTTCGAGCCAGTCGATGCTCTCTGCATCAAGGTGGTTGGTGGGCTCGTCGAGGAGCAGGATGTCGGGCTGCTGTAGGAGCAGGCGGCAGAGAGCTACGCGGCGCCGTTCACCTCCTGAGAGCACAGATATCTTTTTGTCATCGGGGGGACACCGCAGGGCGTCCATGGCCCGTTCAAGTTTGTTGTCGATATTCCAGGCGTCGCAGGCGTCGAGCTTGTCCTGAAGCTCTGCCTGACGGTTGATGAGGGCGTCCATTTTATCGGGATCCTCAAGCACCTCCGGGTCGGCGAAGGCGTTGTTGACTTCGTCATATTCGCGGAGGAGATCCATGACTGGCTTCACTCCTTCCTGAACAACTTCCTTTACGGTTTTCTCAGGGTCGAGCTTCGGATCCTGTTCGAGGTATCCCACGGAGTAGCCGGGGGAGAAGACCACGTTGCCCTGGTAATTCTTGTCTATTCCGGCGATAATTTTCAGAAGAGTCGATTTCCCGGAGCCGTTAAGACCGATGATGCCGATCTTCGCACCATAGAAAAACGAAAGATAGATGTCTTTAAGAATCTGACGCTGGGGGGGTATTATCTTACTTACTCCCACCATCGAGAAGATAATTTTCTTGTCGTCGGCCATTGTGTGCTGTTATTTAGATAGAGATTTTGTGCGATAGTCACATTTCACCTTGCCTTTGGCGATGTTGTTGAGTTTTGTGCGTATGAGCTGCTTGCGTATCGGCGAGACGCGGTCGGTGTAGACCGTGCCGAGAAGATGATCGAACTCATGCTGTATGATCCTCGCGGCGAATCCGGAGAATTCTTGTTCATGTTCGTTGAAGTCGCGGTCGAGCCAGTTGAGGCGCACATGCTCGTGGCGTTTCACGGGCTCGGAGATCCCCGGGAGCGACAGGCAGCCCTCCTCGCGGGTCACGGGATCCCCGTCCTCTATGATCTCGAGATCTGGATTTATGAGTTCAAACTTCAGGTCGGCGCATTCGGGGAATTTGTCGGCAAGTACAGTTCCGTCGATGACGATCACGCTTATAGGCAGTCCGATCTGCGGGGCCGCGAGGCCGACACCGTCGGAATGATACATGGTCTCAAACATGTCGTCGACGAGCTTGTCGAGACCCGGATAGTCTTTCTCAATGTCTTCGGCCTCCTGGCGTAGCACCGGATGGCCGTATAAATAAATCGGAAGTATCATTATCTTTGATAGTTTTTATTCGAAGATGCCTTCTGTGGTCTCCTCCACTACGGAGTCGCCTGAGTCTTCTATGATCTCTCCCTCGCAGACGTTGATGTCGCCGGGTATCTCAAAACGGGTATCCTGCGAGTAGGGGAGTTTCCTGTCGGCATATACTTTCTGCATGTAGAATCCATATATCGGCAGAGCGGCACGTGCTCCCTGTCCGAGAGCCATGGTGTTGAAGTGGATGTAGCGCTCCTCACCTCCTACCCACACACCTGTGACCAGATCGGGGGTGAATCCCATGAACCAGGAGTCGGAGTTGGAGTTGGTCGTACCGGTCTTGCCCCCCATCTGTGCGCTGATGCCGTATCGGCCGCGCAGGCTTGCCGCCGTACCGCTGTCAACAACATTGAGGAGTATGGAGAGTATCTTGTAATATGCTTTCTCGCTTGTGACCTCACTGCGGTGGGGCGTGGCAGAATATATAAGATTCCCCTGGTTATCCTCTATCCTTGTGACGAATACAGGATCAACCCTGAGGCCTTTGTTTGCGAAAGTTGAATAGGCTGCGACCATCTCCTTTACGGGTACGTCGACAGTACCGAGAGCCAGTGGAAGGGTAGCGTCGATATGTCCGGTGACGCCAAACATCCTCATCTTGTTGGCGAGGTTCTTGGCGCCAAGGGCGTAGACAAGGCGAGCGGATATCCAGTTGTTTGAGTTGGTCAATGCCCATCGGAGATCGACCATCTCGCCCACGCGGGCACTGCCGGAGTTGCGCGGCGACCAGTTGCCGAAAGTAGGCTGGGTGTTGGAGAACATGGAGCATGGAGTGAAGTCCTGTTCCATGGCAAGGGTGTAGAGGAACGGTTTTGCTGTGGAGCCGATCTGCCTTTTTCCCCTCGACACCATGTCATACTGGAAGAAGTTGAAATCCGGTCCCCCCACATAGGCCTTGACGTAACCGTTATGCGGATCCATGCTCATCATGCCTGTGCGGAGTATGGATTTCATGTATAGCAGGGAGTCATAAGGGGTCATGGTCACTGTCTTGGTGCCGGGACGGTATTTCCCGTTCTCCTTCACATATGTGAAGACATCCATCTTATATGGAGTATGGAAAGTCTTCTCAATCTGTGCCTCGTCAATGCCTGCGTTTTTCTGCACTCTCCATCTCTCTGTTTGCTTCATCGCGTTCTTGATGAGGTTCATCACGCCCGAACGGCTAAGCTCGTCGGGGTTGGTGGTGTAGGGACCTGTGGTCTGTCCGCGTTTCTCTTTCTCGAAAGCGGGTTGGAGAGTGCCTCCGAGATGTTCGTAGACTGCCTCCTCGGCATATTGCTGCATGCGTACGTCAATAGTGGTGTAGATGCGCAGACCGTCGGTATAGATGTCATAATATGTGCCGTCGGGCTTAGGATTCTTGAGTATCCAGCCGTAGAGCGGATTCTCCTCCCATTGTGTGGAGTCGGTGTTGTATTGTCCCATCGCCAGGATATAGGCGAGGTTGCTTTTATAGTCGGATCTTTCCGGACGTTTCGGTTTCTTGGCGTTCATGAGGTGGCGTATCTCTTCGCGCAGATAAGGCGCCCCCCCTTCGCGGTGGTCTACCTTGTGATAATCGAGTCCGAGAGGAAGCTGCTTGAGCGAATCCGCCTCTTCCTGGGAGAGCTTTCCGGCTTTTACCATCTGATCGATCACCACGTTGCGTCGCTCGCGTGTGCGTTGCTCATGTCGCAGAGGATTGTAATAGCTCGGATTCTTGAGCATACCCACGAGCATCGCGGCTTCCTCAACCTTAAGGTCAGACGGCTCTTTGTTGAAGTAGACGTTGGCCGCGGTCTTGATTCCGACCGCGTTGTTGAGGAAATCGAAACGGTTGAGATACATGTTGATTATCTCCTGCTTAGTATAGAAGCGTTCGAGCTTTATGGCGATCATCCATTCGATAGGCTTCTGCATGGCCCTTTTCAGAATGTTCTGCGAAGGCCTTGAATATAGCTGCTTGGCAAGCTGCTGCGTGATGGTCGATCCTCCTCCAGACGATTTGTCGCCCATGAGCACGGTTTTGACGCCGGCACGTCCGAGGGCAATGAAGTCGATTCCGGAGTGATCGAGGTATCGCTCGTCTTCAGTGGCTATCAAAGCGTCGATCACGTGTGGCGACACCGTCTTGTAGTCGGAGTTGACACGATTGCCGGCTCCTGCGAAATAACGGCCGAGTTCTGTGGTGCCGTCTGATGCTATCACCACTGATGCGAGCCTGTCATGTGGATCCTCAAGTTCCTCGATCGGGGGCATGTAGCCGATCACTCCGTTGTAGATAAGCAGAAGGAAAAGGGCTATCAAGGCGCCGAGGCTGAGGAATGAAACCCAAAGCCATTTCACTACAGTGCGGTTGCGAGCCATCTTTTTTGAGGCTTGTGGATCGATGTCATATGGATCGGAGATGAAGCCTCCATTATTGTTGCTGCGTTGTCCTGCCATTTATAATTCGTTTAAGAGTAGGTGCCGGCATGAGGCCGGGAAAGGGCAGCCCGTTATGCGCGAGGCCGCGAATATGCAAAATTAATAAAAATATTCCGAAACGTGTCCGGATGGTCAGTTCTTTTTGACGGAGAAGCCGAATTTGCCTATCATTTGGCCCAGAGAGTGATAGAAACCATGAGAATATGCCAGAAGGTCGGCTTTTTCAAGCATGAATCTTCCCGTAGCAGGATCAAGGTATGCGTCATCGGCGCGTACATTGACCACTTCTGCCACAAACATGTCGTGGCTACCGAGGCGGGTGACGGTTTTCACGCGGCATTCGATGCTGAGTGGAGACTCTTCTATGGTTGGCGACGCTACTTTTTCCCCGGGAAGTGGTGTCAGACCGGTCTCTGTCCATTTGTCGTAGTCACGACCGGATCGCACTCCGGCCCAGTCGGTTGCCCGTGCCATGGCCACCGTAGTTAGATTGATAGTGAACTCCATGTTGCTTACAATCAGTGGGTATGATGCTCTTTCAGGACGTACTGATATGTAGCACATGGCCGGATCGGAGCATATCGTCCCGGTCCAGGCCACTGTGAGCATAGTCCAGTTGCCGGGATTGTCGCCACACGTCACGAGCACGGCGGGAAGGGGATATATCTGGGTGCCGGGACGCCAGGAAATCTTTGCCATAATCTGATTCTATTTTCTGCAAAATTAGGCAAAAATAAGCAATCCGGCAAACGCCGGCTTTTATCATGGGTGTATAAGTCCTGTCGAGATGCCGGGATGTCAGAATTTATAGGTGAGCATCAGATTGATGGAGTTTGATGTGGAATGCACATAAGGATAGTCGCGGTAGTGGGAGGATCGAACATAATTGGTGAATAGAAGTGTACCATACAGTTTTTCCCACAATTTAAGGTCAGCGCGTATCTCTGTCATGTTGAGTGATGCGGCCGAGACATCTCCCTGCACGTTGAGCGTACGGAAATTCACGAGCCTGAGATCTGTGCCATATCTGTATCCTCTCCAGGTGAAGAGCCTGAAATAATTATGGGATAGAGAAAACGCGAATTTATTCTTTGCGAAAACCATGTTCAGTCCCCCTTTGAGGGAGAATCCTGATGCCCAGTTGTAGTTTCGTTCATCGGTCTGATAATGGTCTGACAGGATTGAACCGAGAGCTATCCCGTTGGCATGCAGGAAGCAATCGAACACCCATTTGCGGTGTTCCACATCGCGGAACATGAATCCGACTCCCACTGAGGCGGGCACTCCTAATTTGAATGGCACTTTCTCGATCTTCCCGATTGTGTCGCTGTCGTAGAAATCGAAATGCTGATATAGCCCTATGCTGCCTTGAGAGCGGTAGTCATCGAAAATCTCACGTGCCAGCAGACGTCCCTTGAGTTCAATCTGCGACAGAATCGGTTGGGTCTTGATCATCTGGAGCTGGGCCTTGAATGTGAAATAGTCGTAGGGCTTGGTTGATTTCACCTCGAAGCGGTCGCCGTATTCCGTGTCGAGCTCAATAGCCGCTCCCTGATGGAGGTTGTTCCATTTCCCCTGATATACCAGCATCTTGTAGCCGGCGGAAAGCCTTACTGAGAAGTTTGGTGTGCCAAACTGCCGCCCTCTTGTAGGTCTTACTTTCCACGCTTCACCTGTTATGATACGGTTTAGTCCTCTCATGGGGGAGAGTATGAACGAAACGAGTTCTCGCTCGAAACGTGCGCCGCCTGTCAGACGGTCGTCGAGCACTGCGTCAGAAGCACGATATAACACCTCTCCTAAAGCCGCTCCCCCTATAGGTGTGGCTATAAAGTCGTTGGTAGATGGATACTCACATTCCATGAAGAATTCCCACATGCCGCTCCCGGCTATTGCAAAAAGTTCCGATTGCCAGAAGTTGAATCCGTTGGCGCGCGCGGCGTTGAAATATAGGCTGCCGTTGTACGGATGCAGGAAGGTGTTGGTGCCGAGGTTATCGTTGTCCCAGATAAGTCCGTGCTTGAAATTCTCTTTTATTGTATGCAGGGATATGTATGACCAGTCGCCGTGTTGCACGTATCGGTCGAACGCCCAAAGCCCGATGTTGAATCCCGCCACTTCGGCTGATGCGCGCCAGAAATGTCTTTTTGTCATCCTTGCGACATCGGTGGAGTCGGGCGGAACCTGCTCCACGGTGTGGAACTGGATAGGTATCTGGGCCTGCATATGCATGGATAATGCCAGCGCAACTGCAGCCGCGACTGTCCGCAATAAAACGTATATGGAAATTCCTGTTCTCTTCATTTCATAAGAGGCGTCTTGCCACGGAGGGCATTTTGTCACTATTCCGGTGGAATCATTGTTGATACAGGAATAACAAATAAGCCGGATTATGGTTGCACATAATCCGGCTGTATATTTAAAGGTTAAAGTTTAGAGGTTAGAGGTTAAAGGTCAGAGGTTAGGTTTTTTGAGTGTGAGGGGTCCATTATTGACTGTCGCTTTCACCTCCAAAACTGTCGACTCCCGACCTTTGTCATTTCACGCCCAGGTCGGCGAGCACCTTATTGATCTTTTCCTCAGCTTTGGCCACCGTCTCTACATATGCCTCCTTGGAGGGGAGATCCTGACGTACCTCTACGTAGAATTTGATCTTGGGCTCTGTGCCGGAAGGACGTACCGACACTTTGTCGCCGGCTTCTGTGAAGAACTGGAGCACGTTGGATGTCGTGGGGAAATTCATCTTCGCCACGCTGCCGTCTTTGAGATTGTGGCAGTTGAGATCGGCGTAGTCCTTTATGGTCACAACGGGGCTTCCTGCGAGCTCTTTGGGAGGATTCTCACGGAAGTTCTTCATCATTGCCACGATCTCATCCGCACCGGTCTTGCCGGGGCGTACGACGCTTACACCCTTCTCGCGTGAAAAGCCGTATTTCAGGTAGATGTCGATAAGAAGATCGTAGAGAGTGAGATTCTGGTCTGCGGCCCAGGCTGCGATCTCACACATGAGGGTTATGGAGGAGACTGCGTCTTTGTCGCGTACGAAAGTCTCGGGGAGGAAGCCGTAGCTCTCCTCGCCGCCACCGAGATAACGCTCCTTACCTTCGAGATTGCGCATCACGTCGGCGATCCATTTGAACCCTGTGAAGCAGTCGTAGCATGTCACGTCGTTGGCTTCGGCTATACGCTTGATTGTCTCTGTCGTGACTATGGTCTTCACACAGTATTCATTCCCCTTGATCATGTTGAGCTCGCGGTTGCGTGTAATGATGTAATAGAGGAATATCATCACTATCTGGTTGCCGTTGAGAAGCTGGTATTCACCCTTGCTGTCGCGTACCACCAGGCCGATACGGTCGGAGTCGGGATCGGATGCGAGCACGAGGCTTGCTCCGGTTTCCTTTGCCTTGGCTATGCCCATTGCCATTGCCTCCGGATTTTCCGGGTTGGGAGATACCACCGTTGGGAAGTCGCCGCTCTGTATGTCCTGTTCAGGAACGTGGATCACGTTCTCGAAGCCCCATTTCTTGAGGGAGTCAAAGATCAGCATGCCACCTGTGCCGTGGATCGGGGTGTAGACGATCTTCATGTCGGCGTGGCGCTTGTCTGCGTCCGGTGAGAGGGAGAGTGTCTTGATGTCGTCGAGGAATGCCTCGTCGATCTCCTTGCCGATAATCTGGATAAGGTCTTTGTTGGGGGTGAATTTGATCTGGTCTACGGAAGTGATGGCGTTGACATAGGCTATGGTCTCCACATCGTGAGGTGCGATCATCTGTGCGCCGTCGCTCCAGTATGCCTTGTAGCCGTTATATTCCTTGGGATTGTGGCTTGCCGTTACCATCACGCCGCTCTGGCATCCGAGTTTGCGGATTGTATACGATACCTCAGGCACGGGACGGCAGCTGTCGAAAAGATATACCTTGATGCCGTTTGCAGAGAAAATGTCGGCGGCGAGCTCGGCGAACTTACGCGAGTTGTTGCGCACGTCGTGTCCTATGGCCACCGTAATCTGCGGCACGTCCTTGAAGCAGTCGTTAAGATAGTTGGCGAGACCCTGAGTGGCTGCGCCGACTGTATATATGTTCATGCGGTTGGAGCCTACGCCCATGATGCCGCGCAGACCGCCGGTTCCGAATTCGAGGTCTTTGTAGAAGGCGTCGATCAGTTCAGTCTTGTCTTCGGCGTCGAGCATAGCGCGCACTGCCGTGCGGGTCTCTTCGTCATATTGTGGGCCGAGCCATTTCTCAGCCTTCTCCTTCACTGTTTTTAATAATTCGTCGTTGTTCATAACTTATTTGTAATTGGGTTATTAGGCGTTGTAGACAGGGCGCTTGCGCCGCTCAGGGACGCGATGACATCGTGTCTGCCCTTTAATCATGTGCAAATCTAACGAAAATTATTGACAATAGAAAACTGTTTAGCGGGTATATTCGTAAACTTTTATTTTTTTTATCTTATTCCAAAGCCTTCTTCCCCGGCTATGCTAAAGAAACAACCATGATTTTGCCACTCTGTGCCCGTATGCTATCCTCATCAGTGTCAAAACTCCCCCGGATGGCATTGCCGTGCCGAAACTTAAAGAGTCTGGTCTTAGGTTTCCCCAAAAAACGTGCAAACAGAACAACAACCATTAAGCGTGCCGTACCGCTTATGCTGATGCTCCTCTCCTCGATTGAATAAATTTTCCACAAAAATCGTTATCTTTGTGCATTCTTTTATTATTTGAATATGATATATCAGACTGAAATCACACTGCGGCCGTATCCACGTGGCATACATCTTGTCACCGGTGATATTATGCGACAGATCGGTGCGCTCCCCGAGAAAGGGCTGCTTAACCTTCTCATAAAGCATACATCGGCTGCTCTGGCGCTTAATGAGAACGCGGATCCTGACGTGCGTCATGATCTGAGGAAGATTTTCGACAGACTCGTGCCGGAGAACGCTCCGTATTATCTTCATACTGACGAAGGATCGGATGACATGCCGTCGCATGCGAAATCGGTGATCGTCGGTTCATCATTGACTCTGCCTATAACAAGCGGTAGGTTGAATCTTGGTGTCTGGCAAGGAATCTACTTGTGTGAGTTCCGTGATTACGGGGGCCAGCGAAAAATCATAGCGACAGCTATCGGAGAATGATTATTTTTTAAACAATTTCTAAACTTAAGCATAATAGTATGGTAAAGAGAAAAATAAATATCGATGATCATATGGGCGAGATATTTGCCCGTCTGAGGAAGGGGGTGCTTGTCACAACTTCTTACGCAGGAAAAATCAACACTATGACTATCTCATGGGGAGCCCTCGGGATTGACTGGGGAGTGCCTGTTTTTACGACCTATGTCAGGGAAAGCCGTTTCACCCACATGATGCTCACTGAGAATCCTGAATTCACAGTCAATATCCCTCTCTCGGATGATGCCGGCAAAATCCTTGGTTTCTGTGGTACAAAATCCGGAAGAGATCACGACAAGATTGCGGAACTCGGACTTACGCCGGTGACTCCGGAGGTGATATCAGTCCCCGGAATTAAAGAGTTTCCGCTTACTCTCGAATGCAGGGTAGTGTATCGCCAGAACCAGGATATGGATTCAATACCCTCACGTTTTGTTGATAAATTTTATCCGGATGTAAGATCCGGTGAGGGCGCTGATGCCAAAGACATACACACGGCGTTTTATGGCGAGATTGTGGCCGCATACATAATTGAGGATTGATGTGCTCGGATGTAGGAATCCACGTCAGATGGTAGATCATCTCCGCCTGATGACGGATGGCCGTAAAACTCCGGGCCAATGATCGTTGCCTGAAAATAATAAAGTCATGAATGTTGACGTTAAATAGCTGTCGGAGTGGAATCATCCCGGCAGTTTTTAATCCATAATGTCATGAAAAAATATCTGACCTCATTGCTTTTGGCGCTTGCCGCTCCTGTTGCCGCATATTGCGCGGCAGATGCCCCTTCCGGAGAATCTAATGATAAAAAGACGTATGTCACAGTGCATACGAGCGAGGGTGATTTCACACTCTGGCTTTACGACGACACCCCCATCCATCGCGACAACTTCATCCGCCTTTGTGAAGACGGCACATATGAAGGCGTTATCTTCCACCGGGTCATAAAGGATTTCCTTATTCAGGGTGGCGACCCGCAGAGCCGCGGGCGAGAGCCGGGCAAAGGCTACGGTGACGGTGACGGCGGTTACTGCGTATACTCTGAGATCCTTCCGGAGCATTTCTGCAAGCAGGGCGCGCTTATCGATGCCAAGCTTGGCGATGATGTCAATCCCACGCGCATGTCGGCCGGCACGCAGTTCTGCGTAGTGCAGGGTAAGAGATTCACTGACCAACAGCTCGACAAGACTGAGCAACGTCTCAACGATTGGCACCGGAACTATCTATATCATAACTCGCGCTACGAGCTTATGCTTGAGAATCCGGAACTCTCTAAGATCGAGAACGGCGACCGCCTTAACGCGGAAGCCAGGGCAATGGCAGAGAAGCGGTATGCCGAGGAAGGGCCGGTTAAGATCTCGCCTGAAAGGAGGGAGATTTATAAGAAAGTCGGCGGCACACCTCATCTCGACGGTTCGGTGACGGTGTTCGGCGAACTTGTGGATGGTCAGGATGTCGTGGAAAAGATAACGCTCATGCCGACCGACGATAACGACCGCCCTGTCAAGGACGTTGTCATACTTTCCACTAAGGTCGAAAGGAAATGAGCGCTCTGACTTTTGCTTTGGTAGTCGCCGCAGCTTTACAGCAGGGTGGGGCGACAGAGATCGCGGCTCCACATACGGCGAACGACTCCGTATGCGCCGATTTTGACAGATTTGTGGAATACCTTGAGGAGACACATCCCGATCCATATACTGCGTTCGGTGGACGTCCCTTGTTTTATCAGGAGGTGTCAAGAGTCAGGGAGTCGCTACGTGATGATTCGGTGGCAGACCGCAACGGACTCGCACAGCGCATCTCCGGATTCATTGCCAGGCTTCACGACGGTCATACGTTTGTGAACGGCAATGCGGTGGCAGGAACGCTGCGTTACCTGCCGTTGCGCTTCCGTCATGTGGCCGACGCTCTTATCGTCCGTGAAGCTCCCGACTCGTTGAGACGATTTGTAGGAGGGAAGGTGATCTCGGTGGATGGAGCAGGTCTTGATGTCCTGATGCAACGCATGTCGGCGATCGTGACCTCTGAGAATAATTCGGGAACCATGGAGAATCTCCGTTATCATCTCAACGATGAGCGCTATCTTAAACGATTGACCGGTGTCGCGGCCGATTCAGCAGTCATCGAGGTCGGACTGCCTGACGGATCCGTGGAGAGGTTGGAGCTTCCGTTCATTTCATACGATGAGGTCATGGCTGTGAAATATGCGATGCCGGAGCGGAAACTTTCTCTTCCGAAGGGGAATCTGGAATATTGTTTTTTCGATGACGGAATGACCGCATATTTCCGTCTGAAAAGTGTTAACTCAAGAGACAATTTCGACTTCATGAGAAAGCGCGGAATGGATTTCAAGGGACAGCTCGAGTATTATTACCGCACGGAGGGACGCAAGATGACCGGCGACCCTGATAAGGATATCGATGCCCTTCCGGTGGCTGTCGAAGCCTTCGGAACCCTTCTCGGGGAGATGTCTGCCAGAAAATCGAAGAATCTTATAATAGATCTCAGAGGCAATGGAGGCGGCTGGACGCCGATCGTGCTCCCCATGATCTATCAACTCTACGGGAACAGACTCATGAGCATAGAGGGAGCGTCGTTTTATCGCCGTATCTCTCCGCTCTATCTCGGAAAAATGAACATGACGCTCCGCGACCTTAATGCGCGACGCAGCGAGCCGTTTAAGATGGGCGATTTCATGATCTCTTCTGACAGCGGTTTCGCCGGCGAACCCGATGAAGCAGCTATGGAAGCTTTCGTGGAGGGCCTGATGACTATCGACCCCGAGGCTCTCCGAAAGCAGAAGGGAAAACCGGTCTATTCTCCTGAAATGGTGTATGTGGTGACTGACGGCCCTACTTTCAGCGCGGCTTTCCATACTGCCTACTATTTGTGGCTCCTGGGCGCAAAGATCGCAGGGACAGCAAGCTCGCAGGCTCCCGATACATTTATGGAGGTCACGGAGTTCACATTGCCTTATACTGGTCTTACCGGTTCGATATCCAATTCACTCCAGCTTTTCCTTCCCCCGGATCATCCTTCGGCTAAGCAGCTTGAACCGGATCTTAAACTTGACTGGAAGACTATGCAGAAATATGGATATGATCCTGACGCCGAGATCCTTATGATTCTCGATGCCGTTAAGTGAACATGTATTTTGAGTGTGAGAGATTATGGATATTCTGAAGTCGATAGTAAAGATGATAGCCGGCCTTCTGGGGGGCATCGTCATCGGACTGCTGATCGCCGCTCTCGGTCTCGTCGGTTTTACCGACACCTCTTTCCCTGAATTCATCGAAGTTCTCCTGTCGGCAGGTTTCGCTGAGTCGATGGGAGCCGCCGGAATAGGTGTGCTTGCTTTTGTAGTGTCTTCCTTGTTTCTAATACCTATACATGAGGCCGGACATCTTGTGTGCGGTCTTCTTTCCGGCTATGGATTTGTCTCGTTCCGGATTTTCAGTTATACGGTGATCAAGGCGGGAGGAAGACTCCGTATAAAGAGATTCGCCGTTGCGAATACGGGAGGGCAATGTCTGATGACTCCACCGGCGCTCCCTTTGGAGAAGATCCCGACGATGTTCTATAATTTCGGTGGCGTTCTGGCTAATATTGTCGCTGTGCTGTTGGTTCTTCCGATGCTATATTTATGCGATAATCCTTTCTTTATTGAGTCGGTCGTGGTTTTCATATTCACGGGGATAATGATGATTCTTTTCAACGGTATCCCCATGAGAATTTCAGGTGCCGGCAATGATGCATACAATATGCTGTCGCTTAGGAAAAACATGGTGGCAAAACTTGGAATGGTCAATGCTTTGCGTTTGAACGCTCTCATACAGAACGGCATCCGTCCGAAAGATATGCCGGGGGAACTCTTCGAGGTGCCCGATGCAGTGGATTATGGCAATCCGCTTGAGGTTTCCTTGCCTATGGCGGCTGCCTCGCGCCATGTCGATGAGATGAGATATGATGAGGCTAAGGTGGAGTTTGAAGAGCTTTATGAAAATCGTGGCGGTATGATCGGTCTCTATGTGAAGGAGATCGCATGTGAACTGGTGTTTCTCCGTCTTATGTGTGGCGATAAAGAGGGTGCTCTCGAACTTTTTGATAATAATCTTCGGAAATATATAGAGCAGTTCAGGAAGATGATGTCATCGAAGGAACGTATACTATGCGCCGTGAGCCTATTGATCGACAATGACCGGGCACGTGCGGTAGCTATCTATGAAAACCTCAGTAGTCGCGAGGGTGAATACCTGCTTCAGGGCGAAGTGAGGAGTGACCTGGCGCTGATGCGTGAGATGCTTGTGAATGATAACGAATGCGATTCAGAGAAAAACGCTTATGAACATAGAGGAAGTGAGAGAATTCGGTCTGTCGTTGCCGAATGCTACTGAACGGTGTCCGTTCGGTCCTGACACATTGTCGTTGGAGATAGGGGGTCGGATTTTCTGCCTTATGACTCTCGACGGACAATGGGATTTCTACAACTTGAAAGTCGATCCGGATTATTCCGTGGAATTGCGAAGCCGTTACAACGGTATCCGTCCCGGCTACCATATGAACAAACGTCATTGGGTTTCGGTCGATTATTCAGGCGATCTCCCCGACAGTCTTCAGCGTGATCTGATAATGCACTCATATCGCCAGGCGGCTCTGGGTCTTTCCAAGAGGCTGCGTCAGGATCTTCTCGGAGAAAACTAAATGTGACATACGTGTTTTCAGACACCAACTGCGATTGCTGGATTGATAGTTGGCTTATTACTCGTGGTTCAGGCTGCTTTCAAGGTGAGGCCGCTTTCGTCTGAAGCATGAATAAATCCGATTGTAACCACAAAAAACTTTACGATGAGCAGATTCTCAGCTATTTTGATATGTATAATTTTTATCATTAATACAATTGGCTGTAATTCCAAAGAGAAAGATTACGATGCTGAAAAAGTGCGCACAGTAGCAATAGATAAGCTTAAACAAGGGAAAACCTATTTGTTGTTAGAAGGAATAGATAATGCTATCGCTCATTATTCACAAGGTGGTGATACGGTTCACTTGTTGGAAATGTATCAACTTGCATCCATTAGAATGAGATGGAAAGGGGAGCGGGATTCGGCAGCCATCTATCTCCACAAGGCAGTGGATTTTGCTACATCCAAAACGGTTCCCTCAACTTGTGATATATATATTTACCTCGCGGAACTTTACTCGCATCCCCTTTTTAAGAAAGATTACAGAAAGGCCATAGAGTACGGGCACCGGGCTTATGAAGCTGATGTGTACGGCAAGAACAGAGCCCGGATATTGCATGATATAGGAATATGTCATGCTTTCATGAATGAAAATGATTCCGCCATCGCTTACGTTGATAAAGCGATTAATCTTGCTCCGGCCAATTCTCCGTATTATGAGACTTTTGCATTAAACTATTCCAGTCTTTCTAATGCGGATTTTCATAAAAGCATGAATTACCTCGACAGTATAGAGGGAAGGAGTCTGGGCAGGCTAATTACCAAAGGTTTCCTGTATCTCAATCACGGACAAACGGACTCGGCATACACTTATCTTGAGCGCTCGAAGGAGCTGTATGACTCTGCGCCGGAACGCTACTCGATCAATACCTACAACAGCCTGCGAATGTTATCCAACTGCGTCAGTTATGCTTTGACCGGCAAGGTTTATCCCGGAGAGGGGACTGTGATCAATGACTCGATAAGTGCGCGTATCGCGCTTGACCGTAAAATCGAAAACGAGACAGCTGAAAACAATGCAAATCTTGAAATAGAGTTATTGGCATCGGAAACACGTGCGCAGAGAGCGTGGATAATAGCCCTCGTCATAATTTTAGTCGGTGCGATTGTATCCGGATCGATATTTTGGCGCAGCAAGAGTAAATATATCCGACTACATAACGAGTTTGATCTCCTCAGGCAAAGGCAGATATTGATAGAGGCAGATGATATCGCATCCGGGAATTCCGGTTCTTTTGAGATTATCGTTAAGCGAGCCGGGATATGTGTCAACCGTTTTCGTGAAATCGGTATCCTCGATTTGATTCAACGCGGAGAAATAGCCTACAACGACAATGAAACATTCCTTTCGGTAAAGGAAAGGGCCAAGGTAAGACAGGCTCTGCTCGATTGTTTTGCCGATTTTATTGTTGATATTAAAATGGATGCCGGTAAACTGTCGATGGATGACATTCTCACGTCTCTCCTATCACTCATGCATGCCTCAAATGCTGCCATTGCAGCTTGTCTTGGTGTTTCAGCGGGAGCTGTAAGGTCAAGAAAAACACGCTTGAAAGGTAAACTTTCCGATGAAATGGCAAAATTCATATTTGGTTGAATAATAACGTCCTTACACTTGTGTTGAAACGAAACTGAAACGTCGGATTAAGCTTTGAAACAAATGTGAAACGCCAAATTCTTTGAGCAGCGAGAGTCTGTTGATACTTTTGCAGAAAAAACAAAGAGTATGAAACAGATTTTAATGTTCTTATTGGTGTCATTCACCTGTTGTCAGGCTTTTTCGCAGTCTGTCAACAATGCAGACTCAGTCGCAAAACCCAATGAACAATTATTGGATGAGGTCGTTGTCACGGCGGATATCGCTCCATATAAGCTTTCAAAAGGGGGCATAAGCATGAGAATTAAAGGTACGCCTTTAGGTGATGCCGGAACATGCTTCGATGTCCTTGCCCAAATGCCGGGCGTAAGAACTGATGAAGGCAATATTGAAATCATAGGTAAAGGGAGTCCACAGGTTTATATCAATGGACGACGTATGCTTGACAGTTCTGAGCTTGAACGTATATCCTCGAAAGATATTCAGAGCGTTGAGATTCTTTCCAATCCCGGCGCGAGATATGGTGCTGAAGTAAAATCAGTCATCCTGATTAAAACTGTCAGAAAGCAAGGTGATGGTTTAAGCGGCTCGTTTCAGGCGTCAGGACGGCAGGCTCATTCGTTTTCGCAAACTGATAATTTGTCGCTTAATTATAGAACCGGTGGAGTAGATGTGTTTGGCTCATTCAGTTTTGAACAAGCACGAAGGTTTCAGGAGCAACGAAACATGACAGAGATAAGAACCGGGAAGGATATCTATCTTCTTGATGCTGACATTCAGATCAGACCAAAAAGTATTAATCTTGTTGGAAACGCAGGTATAAACTGGCAAATAAATCAATATCATTCTATAGGAATTAAATACGAATATGCCGATACGCCATATTCCAAATCAAAATGGCTTACAGATGAAAAGATAGTTTTGAATGGTCTTATGAACGAGAATATAACGTATGACACTCACTGGAACCGTCGAAATCTGCCTACACACTCTGTCAATCTCTACTATCTCGGTAAAATCAAGTCATTTACAGTAAACATCACTAATGACTTTTATTCTCAACAAAATAATAACGCACAGACTATATTTGAAACAAGTAATGTAACCGGAGATAAAACTATCGGAAGTATGAACGCGATTAAGAGCAGACTATGGGCATCCAAAGGAGTAGCTTCATATAACTTTGGCAACAATGAACTTGAGCTTGGCTATGAGTTTACATCAACAGACCGGAAAGATCAATTCATAAATATGCATGACGGGCTGGCTGATGCCGATGACCACATAAAGGAGTCTAACCTCGCAGGATTCCTGTCTGTCAATATTCCTGTAAATAAAGTGGAGTTTTATGCCGGTATCAGATATGAAAGAACCGTCTCGGACTATTATAAATTTTCATCTTTTATAGATGGACAAAGTAGAAAATATAGCAGGCTATACTCCAGTTTTGACTTTTCATTCCCTATAAGAACCGCTAATTTTACACTTTCATATACTGCTAAGACTAAACGCCCGCTTTATAGCCAGTTAAGCAGTGCCATTCAATATGATGACAGGTTTACTTATGAAACCGGAAATCCATATCTGACCTCAGAAATGATACATGATATTTCATTAGCAGGTGTATGGAAGTGGATATTTTTCAGTATGGGCTGGCAGTATGACAAAGATGCGATCCTGAGTGTTATTAAGCCTTACGAATATGGTTCACCTGTCAATCTGATGTCTTATGACAATTTTTCTCACATTTCAAAATACAATGTTGTGCTTTCTTTGTCTCCAAAAATCAAAAGATGGTCTCCAAGATTAAGATTGAATCTGTTGGGATATGACTTCGACATCTTGACAATGAATGGAGTCCGGAAAATGAATACCCCTATTCTTTTCTGTAATTTTTACAATACCATAAATCTTGGCAATGGTTTTAATCTTGCTACCGATTTGACGGGGCGGACGCAAGGAGATATGGATGTGGTAACACTTAAACCCTCCTGGCAATTAAATATAGGAATGACGAAAAATCTGAATGATTGGTTTTTTCAGCTTCAGGCCACAGATGTGTTTAAGACAGCAAGAAACTCGATGATAACATATGGTGAGCAGATGACACTGAACAAGTGGAATTATAGCGATACGCAGGCAATAAGACTGATTGTGCGCTATTCTTTCAATACAACAATGAATAAGTATAAAGGTAAATCAGCCGGACTTTTTGAGAGGAACCGGTTTTAAGGAGGCTGTCAGCCCCCAACCCTCCTGACCAAAGAGTGACCCTCTTCCTATACCCTCCGACTAAGGCCCCGTCATAATGATCCTTTCCCTATTGTAGGAAATTGTTTAAAACACAACGTTAAATTATGGGTCGCATTCCCGGGGCTGTTTTTTCTTGCTGGAGAAGGAGCATTGCGGCCTATGTGACTGAACCAAAAGGGAAAATATGCCCGGGAGTGCGAGTCTGATACTATTTTTCAAGACAGTGTAATATGCAGAATATCCACAGCCTTTTGATGAAATAAAACATCGCCACACACTCAACGAGGTTGGCGATGTCGCGGAAAGTCGGTATGACTGGAAGATTGTGAGAGGATAATGGCAGTCTTTATAATATCTTCACCATATAGCGAATCACGACTGCTTTGACATTGGCTTCCGGGTATTTGTTTTGGTAATATGCCGTAAGGTCTTTATATAGCCATATATCAGCAATCTGCGGCGCAGGTGCGAAGCCTCTGCTTCGATTCCGAGCATATATAAACGCATCATATTGCATTACAGTGTTTTCTATATTATCACCCTTAACAAAATAAAACTCTCCAGATGAGGTAATTTTGCTTTCGGGAGGAAGCTGTTTATATATCTCGGGAAATTCTGTTATATCCTTATTTCTCGTAATCAGAGTTCCTTTATCAATAGTGTGCATATCGGCATCCAATAAGAACCATTTACGTATTCCAGTAAAACAAATATAATAGCGCAAACCTCCAAATTTATAAGTAGCATCAGTATTAAGGTCGTTCTCGATATCCTCCTTTTTATCGGCTTCAATGGCATAGGCAAATTCAGGATTGATATATGGGCAATGTTGCTCAAAATACCAGTCCGGGATAAAATGAGGAGGCAAATTCTCGGAGTCCTTGCGTTTTTTCCTCATATCCTTCTTCGTATTCAAACTTACCGATGCTTCCATGAGCCTCCCAATCGGTAGACTGCTCGTTTTTTACAGCATATACATCTGAAAGTACATATTTACCACTCGATGTTAAAACACCGGGGAGTTTTACAGAAGCTACCGTAAGCGTGTATTCCTTATAACCGGTTACCTTCCTACCTTCTTCATCACCGTCATTGCACGATGTTATCCCTATCATAGCAAGAATGGCTACCAATAGTATTGTGAAATAAATTTGTTTCTTCATCTCATTGTTTCTTTATAGTAAATTCCACCTTTTGAAGACCTTTTCTATAGGGATTGGCAAGGATAAGAGCATAACGGACTTCCTCGCCGGAGTTCATGGATTGGGTAATGTGTGTAAACTCATTTTCGGGAACAACATTCTTGAACATCGGACCGGAAGACTCGTTGCGCACCAAACGTATTTCATCGGTAAACGGTGAAAAGACATACGAATATATAGCCTGATAAGGCACAGTCTGGAATTTCACCCAATTAGGGTCTTCCATATCGAGAACTTTTTCCAGCCAAATACGTGCATGGTCGTATGACGGCATCTGGGAGCCGTCGCCGTAAGAGATGTTGCCTTCCTCATCCACAACGAATTCCTTGCTGATTGCGTACTTCCCGAAAGGGCACAAATCATTATATTCTATATCTTCTTCCGATTTAATTTCTTTGTCAACCGGGACTTCGGGATCTACTACAAGTTTGTCTTCAAGGACACGGATAAGTTCGTATGTGCGGTCGGAAGCATCCGCAGGTGGATTGGCGAGGATTGTGCGCTTTACAGAGAGATAATATTCGTGTCCGCGTTCATAGGAAAAGCCTTTTATCTGTTCAAATCCAAGGTTTTGCCATTCTTTGGAATCACCTTCCGTTTTGACGAGCAGGCATTCTATTGGGTTCTCCTTCATGTCATCGCCCCACGCATACGTTACGCCTGTTTCTGCAGAAACCAACATTCTGATTTCTTTGACTGAATCTTTTGGCTCATCATCATCGCTACAGGCAGTCAATCCTGCCACGGCGAAGAATGCTACGAGCAGCATTAGGAAAAATTTTTTATTCTTCATTCTTTTTAAGTTTTATTTGTTCACAGCTTAATAAACGCCGGAAATGCAAAAACATTGCATCACGGACATTTTTTTATTTCGAAGGCTTTGTCTCTTAAACAAAAGCCTTTCAGACTTTTATGCCCAGTCGGCTCAATGGGGGATTATAGTTAAAGAAAACGTGAGCCAACTATGCCACGTCTTAAGTGAAGGTCGTAGGAAACCATTTGAGCAGATGTAACAATAGTAGCCCACGCTATATGCGTGAGAACCACTATGCTATCCTTGCTCAGTCGAAAATTTCCTACGTTTTCACTTACAAGATAAGCATAACGTTTCTTATTATTTCAAAATGTCGTGGAAAGAGTTGCTCAATCCAAATGCAAATATAGATAAAAATTCTTAGATTTTAATCCCGGCAGAATAAAGAAAATACTTTTTCTTTAGAGGAAAGACATCCAATTCTATATCATTAAGCCTGTCAAGTGGTTCCTCTTTCGTAATTTCTGAGCATATTGGATTGCAAAGTTACTAATTTTTCAGCGATTATAGCTTTGGTCTCAGATACTTTAGCTAAATTTGCGATTGGATTGGCATTGCCATTCACTTTGGTTCAGTCACATAGCCCGCTATGCTCTTTTAACTGCAAGAAAAAATCTGTTCCAAGAATGCGACCCATAATTTAACGTTGCTTTTTAAACCACGACTTCTAAAACAACGATGTTTGATGATGACAATAAATGATATAACAAGAGGTTGATAATATTTGAAAGATGGAACTTGAATCAATTCTTCACCAGAAGCTCGGAATCACGCGGATAAAAGAACTGGCTTTTCTTGCCGCCTCAGATCCGGCAATCCGGAGCGATATCATGACATTCACTCATTCCGATGACAGGCGAACCGGAGTCAATGCTCTGTGGGTCTTGACTCATTTGCCACTGACGGAGATCAAATGGCTTCGGTCGGTAAGGGATGAGTTGACCGACATGCTACTCACGGAGACCGACGTAGCCCGTAAGAGAATGCTTCTGCAATTGTTGAGGGAGCAGGAATATGATGCCGGCGACATACGGACTGATCTTCTTGACTATTGCCTCTCTAAAATCAATTCAGAATGCGAGCCCTATGCAGTGAGATGTTTCAGTCTCTATGCCGCTTTCAAGATGTGCAGGCATTTCCCCGAGCTGGTAACTGAATTGGAAGGTCATCTTGAGATGCTGTCGCTTCAAACGCTATCTCCGGGTCTGAGAAGTGCTTTGAGAAAGACAACCGCCGATATCGCTCGGTTGAAAAGGCCTCAGGGGAAGTCTCCTCGCAAATAAAGATTATTTGTCATGACAGTTTGGCTTTAGAAAGGAATTCATCCGTCTGTTGCCTGTCGGTGAATCGTATTACTGTCGCTGGAGTGTTCATATTCAGCAGGAGGTTTATGGCCGGCAATTGGAATTCGGGGAATCCGATGATCCATTTGCGGAAGTCCTCGTCGAGTTCCGTATCCTGCCAGGGCATATCTTCACGTTCCTTGCCGAGGCGCTCGATGGCTCCATTCAGACACTCTTCCACCGGCAGGTCAAAGAAAAATACCGTGTCGCATCTGTCGAGTCTGCGTTGGAGGGTGCGCAGATAATTGCCGTCGATTATCCATCTGTCGGCTGCCAGTATGTCGTCAAGACGTTCGTCAAATTCCTCACACGACACGGTAGACCGATCGGCCCGATGCCATATCAGGTCGAGATAATGCAACGGCAACCCGGTCTTTGCCGCGAGTTTGCGGGCGAATGTGCTTTTGCCTGCGCCTGGACAGCCGATAATTACGACTCTTTTCATTTTTTTTGAGATTGATATGAAATATCGCCTTGTTTTTCTATGTGTTTCCCGATATCGGACACTGCAAAATTAGTGAATTCTTCTTAATGATGATGATAAGCGAAGGCATAGATACCCGGATTTGAAATTTTTTCATTATTTTTGCGTCATATGGTTATGGATTCGGATGGCTTAAAACAATGAGATTATGGTAAGCAATAAAGTAAAACGTAATTTTTCTCTGATTCTTTTTATTGTCGGAGTAGCCCTTGTGATAATGATGTCGATCGATCTTGCCACCGGAACTGACCGGGAGTGGTGGGAATTGGTCTCAAATATTGCGGTCACCGCTTTCTTTCTTAAGCGTTATATCGACTACCGTAAAGCGGTGGGCAGCGGAAATCTTTACGGGCGCGTCAAGCTATGAGACGGATGGATTTTGAGTGGATGAAGAAGTCCCTTCAGAAGCTATCGTTTAAGACAGGCGTGTTTATTCTTCTCTGTTGCATTCCGTGTTATATCCTGAGTTTTGCTCAGATGGCGCTGCCTATATCCACATACGCCAAAGGGATACTTTGGTTTGTGCTTTTCGGCATGGCCAAGACTTTCCAGTATGCCGGTTTGACAGTGATAGGAGTGGAGGGATTGCGGCGGCTGCGTAGTCGGTTTGGATTGTCGCTTAGGCGCCGGAGGATCGATGAAGAATGACTGATCTAACCTGACACGTGAAAAAATGTCAAATTCCGCGAGTGGAAATGAACCAAAATCAAACAGGATTGTCTTATATATAGAAAATCGTTTCATGATGTTAGGTTAGTTTGAAAAATTATTATGGAAAACAGAAAGCGGTCGATGTGAATCGACCGCTTCATTATAATCCTTTGTAACTATTGCCGGTCAGGCAGAGGGAGATTATAGATTGAGGTATTTCTTCAGCGTGTCCACATATTCCTCAAAGGCAGCGCGTCCTGTTTCTGTCATCCGGCACACAGTTCGTGTCTTCTTCCCGACGAATCCTTTCTGAATATGGATATATCCTGCATTTGACAGTTTGTCAAGCTGGACACTCAGATTGCCTGCTGTCGATTCGGTTTTCTCTTTGAGATATACAAAATCAGCTTCCTCCACATTCATCAGGATGGACATTATGGCAAGACGGAGTTGCGAGTGCAGAAGCGGATTCAGTTCTTTCATTTTTCTCGTGAAGCTTTATTGTTGAGAATATGACCCGGCACTATCATCATCGCTACAAATGCAAGGATAAACAGTGGCATATACCAGTTTGCGCCGAGGGGAATACGACCTGCCACACAGCATACGGTGACGATGCCGATTGAAAGTCCGATGGCGCCTCCTAATGTGAGGCTTTTTTCTTTGATCAGTAGCCCTTGCGCTATCTCGGCCATCGGCATCGCGACCAGAGTATATGCGAGCATTGCGCTCCAACAGCTTGACCCCGTGAAGTATTGGATGCATATGCAGACAAGTATTGTTACGAATTCCGATCCTCCGGCAATAGTCCATAATCGAGAAGTTACTTTGTCGGAAAATGTCATGATGCCGCTTCGTATCTGATGTTTACGCGCCATGATAGGTGTGGCGATACCTCCGATAACCGGAATGGCGAACCATAGTAGGTTCCAGATGCTTTGGCCTGTAGCAGCAAGCATTATCCATACGAGTATTGATACTATCCCCACGAGGTAACCCCACAAGAGCATTATGCGGCCATCTCCAACGTAACGTTGTTTGGTTCGGGCAATCATAGAAGTGATCACCTCGAGGCTCTCTTTCTCGGTAAGTTTCCTTTCTTCCATTTTATAAGAATTTAAAGGTTAATAAATCGGTTTATTTTATAAACCAAAATTTTGAAAAATTAAGCGGCACTCGCGATTACCGCCCTAAATTTGATGCAAAGATAAATCGGTTTATGATATAAACCAAATTTCCAGGCGTTATTTAACATTGCTTAACAGATCGATGAGGCTATGTGTTGAGACGACGGAATTAGTGACTTGATTATTTAGAATGAAATAAGAGTCTTTTATCCTCGTAAAGAAGATTGGGAAGTTGTTTAAAAGGCAACATTCCGGATATATTTTTACAAAGATTGCCCTTTGGATTATAAATGGTTATTTTGCTATGAGGTTTCTGTGACAGGTAGGCTTGTTGCCGATAGGGATGACTGGTCTGCGGTGGGATTATTCGGCTTAGATATCTATATATGATTGCGGAATTGGCTTTTTATTTATAATTTTGTGTTTCCCGCATATGGGTCAGAAAAAGATGAAATGATTAATAATCTATTACAATAATGGCAAATAAAGAATATGTTGAGAAAAACCGGAAATGGCTTGAGGATAAGTCTCGAGAGGATGGTGTCACGTCTCTTGAAAAGGGAGTGATGTATAAAGTTATAAAGGTGGGTGATTCCAATAGCCCATCTCCGGGGCCCGGTAGTGTTGTGACAGTTCATTATGTAGGCAAGACGATTGATGGCCAGACTTTCGACAGCAGCCGTGGGGGAGTTGCCCCTGCATTCAGGCTTCGCGACCTTATCTCCGGTTGGACGATTGCCCTTCAGAAAATGCATGTCGGCGACGTGTGGGAGATATACATACCTGCCGAACAGGGTTATGGCAAATTCAGCCAGCCCGGCATACCGGGAGGATCGACACTTGTATTCGAGATTGAACTCAGGGGAATCGCTTAAATAAATGTATGTGTCAGTAAAGATAAGGGCTGTGATATCAGATTGCGATATCACAGCCCTTATTCTTAGCTGATTATTGTTAATCGGAGATTAGTCTTCGATGGCGGCCTGGGCGGCAGCTACGCGGGCGATGGGCACGCGGTAGGGGGAGCAGCTTACGTAGTTCATGCCGAGTTTTGCGCAGAACTTCACGCTGCTGGGCTCGCCACCGTGCTCGCCGCAGATGCCGACCTTGAGATCAGGATTCGTGGAACGGCCTTTCTCAACGCCCATCTTCACGAGCTGGCCTACACCTTCCTGGTCGAGAACCTCGAACGGATCCACTTTGAGGATGCCGTGCTCTTTGTAGAACTTGAGGAACTTAGGAGCATCGTCGCGGGAGTATCCGAATGTCATCTGGGTGAGGTCGTTAGTACCGAACGAGAAGAAGTCGGCAACCTCAGCGATCTGGTTGGCGGTGAGGGCCGCGCGGGGAACCTCGATCATTGTGCCTACCTTATAACGGATAGACTCTCCACGCTCCTCGAATACCTTAGCGGCTGTCGTGTTGATCACATTGGCCTGGTTCTGGAGCTCCTTGAGCGTGCCTACGAGGGGCACCATGATCTCGGGCATAACCTTTATGCCACGTTTCTGGCAGTTGAGGGCAGCCTCGATGATGGCACGGGTCTGCATCTCCGTGATCTCGGGATATGTGATGCCGAGACGGCAGCCACGGTGGCCGAGCATCGGGTTGAACTCCTCGAGGGCGTCAACCTTAGCCTTAACCTCCTCGAGAGAGAGACCCATCTCGGAAGCGAGCTCTTTCTGAGTAGCTGTCTGGTGAGGTACGAACTCATGGAGCGGGGGATCGAGAAGACGGATGGTCACTCCGAAGCCGTCCATAGCCTCGAAGATGCCTTCGAAGTCACCGCGCTGCATGGGGAGAAGTTTGTCGAGAGCGTGACGGCGTCCTTCAACATCGGAAGCGAGGATCATCTCGCGGACAGCCTTGATACGGTCACCCTCGAAGAACATATGCTCTGTGCGGCAGAGGCCGATGCCCTGTGCGCCGAAGTGGCGTGCCTGTTTGGCATCGCGGGGTGTATCGGCATTGGTGCGCACGAGAGTCTTGGCGTATTTTGCTGCGAGGTTCATGATGGCGCCGAAGTCACCGTCGAGCTCAGGATCGCGGGTCGGAACCTGCCCGTTGTATACCTCGCCTGTAGAGCCGTTGAGAGAAATCCAGTCGCCCTCTTTGTAAACTTTGCCACCCATTTCCACAGTCTTGGCTTTGTAATCTACCTTGATCTCACCGGCACCGGATACGCAGCATTTGCCCATGCCGCGCGCAACCACAGCGGCGTGGCTGGTCATACCGCCGCGCATGGTGAGAATACCCTGAGCCACGGCCATGCCGCGGAGGTCCTCAGGCGATGTCTCGATGCGGACGAGAACGACTTTCTTCTTCTTCTCAGCCCAAGCCTCGGCATCGTCAGCCTGGAATACGATCTGGCCGGCGGCTGCACCCGGAGATGCGGGGAGACCTTTTGCAACGACCTCGGCTTTCTTGATGTCGCTCTTGTCGAATACGGGGTGGAGAAGTTCATCGAGTTTCTGGGGCTCCATGCGGAGAAGGGCAGTCTTCTCGTCGATCATGTTCTCGCGGAGAAGATCCATGGCGATTCTTACCATAGCGGCGCCTGTGCGCTTGCCATTGCGGGTCTGGAGCATCCAGAGCTTGCCGTCCTGAATGGTGAACTCCATATCCTGCATGTCGCGGTAATAGTCCTCGAGACGGTGTGCGATGGCGATGAGCTCGGCGGCGCAGTCGGGCATCGACTCCTCGAGCGCGGGATATTTGGCGGCACGCTCCTCCTCGCTGATGCCCTGAAGGGCAGCCCAGCGGCGGGAACCTTCGATTGTGATCTGCTGGGGTGTGCGGACACCGGCTACCACATCCTCACCCTGGGCGTTGATAAGATACTCGCCGTTGAAGATGTTCTCGCCTGTGGCGGCGTCGCGGCTGAAAGCCACACCTGTCGCGGAGTTGTTGCCCATGTTGCCATAGACCATCGCCTGCACGTTGACGGCTGTTCCCCATTCTTCGGGAATCTGATTCATGCGGCGGTAGAGGATGGCGCGCTCGTTCATCCAGCTGTCGAACACTGCGCAGATGCCACCCCAGAGCTGCTCCCATGCAGACTCAGGGAAGTCTTTGCCTGTGTAGTCTTTCACAGCGGCCTTGAAGAGCTTCACAAGTTCTTTGAGATCGTCTACGTCAAGCTCGTTGTCAAACTTGATTCCTTTCTCCTCCTTCACTTTGTCCATAATGGCCTCGAAAGGATCGATGTCGGTCTTGCTCTTAGGCTTCATGCCGAGCACCACGTCGCCATACATCTGCACGAAACGACGGTAGCTGTCCCATGCGAAGCGGGGGTTGCCGCTCTTGTTGGCCATGGTCTCCACTGTGGCGTCGTTCATACCGAGGTTGAGCACGGTGTCCATCATGCCGGGCATGGAGGCACGGGCTCCCGAGCGTACGGATACGAGCAGCGGGTTGGAGGAATCGTCGAATTTGTTACCGGTAAGCTTCTCTACGTGAGCGATGGCAGCCTCAACATCTTTCTTGATGTCGGCCACGACTTTATCGCGTCCGTATTGCGTATACTCTGTGCAGATATCTGTTGTGATTGTGAATCCGGGAGGAACAGGCATTCCCAGAAGATTCATCTCGGCAAGGTTAGCGCCCTTGCCGCCGAGAAGGTTTCTCATCCCGGCGTTACCTTCGGCTTTACCGTCGCCGAATGTATAAATCGCTTTAGCCATTTGTTGAAATATTTATTTTTTAAATGTGTTTCCACCTTTATTTCCCGTTCCGAACGGGGAGGAGTTTCCGGAACATAGATAATTCAAGGTCAAGTATCGGGTTATATTGTAAGCAGTTGCATGTAGCATCTGTCTGAAAGGTTTGTTCCCGTTTTATTTTACATTTGCAAATTTAGTAAAATCTTGGCAAAAATCACTAATTTTGCGGCTATAAAATATGTCAAAAATGGCAAGAAAAAGAAAAGAATTACCTGAACTGCATAATATAGAGGTTTGTGGCGTGGCCGCCGAGGGGAAAGCCATAGCGCGGGTCAGACTGCGTGAAACTGACGAGAGTCCTATTGTGGTGTTCATACCCTATGGCGCGCCCGGCGATATCGTCGATGTCAAGATCGACAGGAAGAAACATTCCTATGCCGAAGGCCACATTGTCCGAATCGTCTCTCCCTCTCCTGTGCGTCGCGAACCGGCATGTGCCTCTTTCGGGACATGCGGCGGATGCCGGTGGCAGCATCTTCCCTATAGTGAGCAGCTTCTCCACAAGCGGCGTCAGGTGGTCGACGCTCTGGAGCGTATTGCAAAGGTAGATCTCCCGGAAATCTCTCCCACGCTTCCATCGCGTCGGGAATGGGGCTACCGAAATAAGATGGAATATACTTTTTCCGACAAAAAATGGAGGTCGTGGGAAGATATAAAATCTGGGAAAGAGTTCTCAGACAGCGGCAACGCGCTCGGCTTTCATATCCCAGGGGCTTTCGACAAGGTGCTCCATATCGAGAGATGTCATCTTCAGGAGGATCTCGGCGACGAGATCAGAAATTTCATTTTCGATTATGCAGACAGTCACGGCTTCACTTTCTATAATATAAAGGAGAACCGAGGACTTCTACGCACGCTTATGCTGAGAATTGCCTCAACAGGTCAGGTGATGGTATGCCTTACCTTCGGAGAGGATGATCATGATAAGATCTGTGAGATTCTTAACGCTGTCAAAGACCGTTTCCCGGCTGTCACCTCTCTGCTTTATGTTGTCAATCTCAAACTTAACGACTCCATAGCCGATCAGGAGGTCGTGGCCTTCAGTGGGCCTGAATATATAGAGGATGAGATGGAAGGATTGAAGTTCCGCATCAATGCCAAGTCATTCTACCAGACCAATAGCCTGCAGGCCTATGAACTCTATAAAGTGGCACGTCGTTTCGCCGGACTGGAACCCGGGAATGAAACACCGGTTGAGAATCGTCCGCTTGTCTATGACCTATACACCGGCACCGGCACCATCGCTAATTTCGTGGCCCGTCAGGCCCGTCAGGTCATAGGTATTGAATATGTGGAGGAGGCGATTGATGACGCACGGCTTAATTCGGCGGTGAACGGTATCGACAACACTCTTTTCTATGCAGGCGACATGAAAGATATCCTCACTGATGAATTCATAGCGCGTCACGGGCGTCCCGACATCATGATTGTCGATCCGCCTCGTGCGGGAATGCATGAGGATGTGGTGAAGGTGATACTTAATGCCGCTCCCCGTGTGATAGTCTACGTGAGCTGCAATCCTGCCACCCAGGCCCGTGACCTTGCGCTACTCGACGCTAAATACCGTGTGACGGATGTCCAGCCTGTCGATATGTTCCCCCACACGCATCATGTGGAGAATGTGGTAAGGCTTGAACTCAAATGAGACCTGCGACCATGATAACTGAAAACATGGCTCTGACTGCCCTGGAGAAACGTCATTCTGTGCGGTCGTTTTCCTCAGAAGCGATACCGGCTTCCGTGGTCAATAAACTTAAGGCTGAGATCTCCATGACCAACAGTCATGAACAGGGTATGCGGTTTCAACTTATACTCAATGATTCGGCTCCTTTCGACCGTTACAGCCATAGCTACGGCCTTTTCAGGAATGTGCGTAATTATCTTGCGGCAGTGGTGGATATCGCTACCCCCGATGCTTATGAGCGGGCCGGATATTTCGCCGAACGCTTTGTGATAAAGGCAGTAGGGCTCGGGCTCGGCACATGTTTTGTATCCGGCACGTTCGATGCATCGAAGGCGCCGGTGCAGGTCAGGGCCGGGGAGAAGATACTGTTTCTTGTTACATTAGGTATGCCTGAGGGTAAATCGCGTGTCGTTGCCCGGTTGCTTGCCGGATTCACACATAGGAAGGGGATGGACGTCTCAGATTTCTTTGAGCCGGCATCAGAACTCGACGATGCTTGCCGTGAATTCCCGGAATTATACGATGGGCTTATGGCCGTAGGGTGTGCTCCGTCTGCGATGAACCGACGTCCCGTCAGGCTTTTCATAGATTGTGTGTCAGGAAAGAGGAACATATGTGCGAGAGTCAAGCCCGGCGACAATTCTTTTCTTATTGATCTTGGAATTGCTAAATATAACTATAACTCTGCCACATCCACGTTTTGTGCCTGGGGTAACGGTGCGCCTCTTGACGATAGCGTGGAAGATGAATAGTAATCCGGTGACGTTGAGGAATGATCTAACGGCTATTTGCTGCCATCTGCAAGCAGATAGCCTTTTTTCTTGATGGAGGTGATCGTTATCGCGGGGTCATAAAGAAGGCGTCTCAGGTAGGAGATCTGTACGTTAAGTGCGAGGGAATTGGCATAGCTTGCGTCGCCCCACACGGCATTGAGGATCGTGTCGCGGTCTACGACGTATCCTTTGTTCTCGGCGAGGATGGAGAATATCTCGGTTTGCCGCACAGAGAGGGTATGGGTTTCGCCGGCATAGGTCACGGATGACAGATTGGGCCTGAACACAGTGTCTCCTATGAGGAATTCCTTGTCTTGATTCATTATCATGCTGTCGAAACGCTCATGTATTTTGGCTATCAGTTCCTCCGGATAGAAAGGTTTGGGTATATAGTCGTTCCCTTTCAAGGAGAATCCCTGGAGGCGGTCTGATTTCTCGGTGCGGTCTGTCAGGAAGAATATTATCACGCGTTTGTCTTTCTGCCTGATGATGCGGGCGAGTTCAAATCCGTCCATCTCAGGCATGTTGACGTCAAGCAATATAAGATCAGGGTGAAGACCATCGTAAAGGTTAAGGCCCACTTTCCCGTTGTTGGCATATGTCACCTCGAAGCCTTCCGCCTCGATGAAGCGTTTAAGCAACATCGAATTCTTCACATCGTCGTCAACAAGCAGTATTTTCAGGTTGTTTTTCATTGTGCGTCATGGATTGTCATTGAGGGATTGATATTGTGAAGATGGAACCTTTGTTTTCGTGGCTTTCAAGGGAGATCTGACCACCGTGAGCGTCTACAAGCAGCTTGACATAAGTTAATCCGAGACCCATGCCCGGCAGATCGGACGACGTGGCTTTCCCCCTGTAGAACCTCGAGAATACGTGTGGAATGTCGTGGGGTGAAATTCCATTGCCGTTGTCTGATACTGAAACGGTGATCATATCCTTGTCTACCGTGGCCTGCGCCACTATCATGACGCTTGATCCGGAATATTTAATGGCGTTTTCCACAAGATTCATGAGTATGTTGGCCATATGTGTCCTGTCGGCATACATTACGGTCTCCGGATCTATTCTGTTGTCAAATTCCACGCTTTTGTCGGAAGGGACCCGTGCTTCTTTTTCTAATTCCGCGAAAAGATCGTGGAGATTGAATCGCGACCAGTTGAGCGGTATCTGTTCAACATTGTTGAACGTAAGGTCGCGGAGCTTGGAGAAATATGAAGAAAGATTGTCGAGCGCGGTTCTTGTCTCCGCAACGATCTCGCGTTTTACCTCGGGCTGTTCCATAAGCTTCGGATTCTCTATGCCTGATACGCACATCTTCAGCGTGGAAATAGGGCGTTTCAGTTCATGCACCATGGTGGTGACGAAATTATTACGCATCTTGTCAAGCTTCGACATCTTCAGGATTGTGGAGAATTGCCATATGAGGCAAAGGATCAGCACTATCGAGAGCACCGCTACAACTATGAGATTGCTCGCCATTTTCCCGAGCACCTCAGCCGGATGGATCCGACACGTGATCTCAGCCACCTTACGCTCCATTTCCGAATAAGGGATGGAAATAGTCATTGTCGGGGAAATTACTGATGAATGCCTTTTCAGAATGGTTCTCCAGGGAATGGTGTCTGTCACTATGAGACGGGTAGAGGCGTCGATTCCGTTTTTGGCCAGTATAGAATCCACTTTGTCAGCTTTAAGATTGTTCCAGTACTCCATGCTCATATTCTTGAAAGCACCCCAGATGGCTCCTTCAGAAGGGGCGTCATTGACCGCGATCGAATGTCTTATCTTGGTGACTCCTTTGGGATCGTCCATAGCGAGGCTGGAGGCAAGTTTATTTTCCTCGTCAGTAAGTTCACGGTCACCCTTTATTCCTAAAAGCATTAATGGCTTGAATCGTCTGATGGTTATTGTCGCCACGCGGTTAAGCGTATCGTTTTTCTTGACATCATTTATGTTGTAATTCACCATCGTGCGAGTGTCAGCAACTGAATCGAACTCATCCTCCGACCGGTTCTTCATATATTGGGAAAATAAATCCGTCACTGTCTGCTCCGCATCATTCTCATATTCGCTGATGGAATATTCATAGCGGCTGTAGAGCCAGTAGACCTGCATCCCTATAAAAGCAAGGATGGCGCATATCGTAATAATATATAAGGCCTTTATTCTTTTTTCCATATGACAAAATTACAAATAAGCATCCGTTTGTCATATTTTTATCGCTATTATTTTCCCGGAGAGTAATAATTCAACTCGTTGGTTGAATTAAATTTCTAATTATTTACAAATGAAAAAGTTGCACAAATTGCAGATTTTTAGTAAATTAGTGG
>PPYF01602684.1_pt1 | contig 102429 bp, 84 predicted proteins | sample 1559871 | NCBI WGS metagenome assembly PPYF01 (sample SAMN08240021, study PRJNA423297) | Human gut metagenome, whole genome shotgun sequencing project.
ATGGAGCGGGTAGTGGGAATCGAACCCACCTTTCCAGCTTGGAAGGCTGGAGTATTAGCCGATATACGATACCCGCATAATTAACTGTCGTTTAAAATGGTCGGGGTGACAGGGATCGAACCTGCGACCTCATGGTCCCAAACCACGCGCGCTCCCATCTGCGCCACACCCCGAGAACATCTCGTTTCCCTCGATAAGACTTTCTCTCTCTCAACGACAAGGACTATTCTACAATATCTTATTTAATACGTCAACACTTTTTTGCAACTTTTTTTATTTTTTTACTTTAATTCCTCTATAAAGGCCTCTACAGGCTGATTTTTAACTATTTTAAGATACCCTATACTCATTCTAAATTTAACACCTCTTCCGCTAGAAACACTTCCTGGGTTCATTATAATCATATCTCCTTCATGCTTTATCATCGGTATATGTGTATGACCATATAATACAATATCAGCATCTACTTCTCTACCTCTATAGTAAATTGAATTAAAACCAAAGTTAACATTATATTTATTACCATGAGTCATATATATTTTTTTATCATTTAAAATTACAATTCTTTCTACTGGATTTATCATCTTAAAGTCACAATTACCACATACTGCATATACCTCCCCCTTAAATCCTTCTGTTAAATTCTCTAAGTCACCTTCTCCATCTCCTAAAAACAACAAAACATCACATTTTGATATAGCCTTTTTAGCTAAATCTACAGCCTCACTATTATTATGAGAATCACTTACCACTGCTACTAACATAAAACTCCTCCTTCTTTATTTAATGATGACTTCTGAATGATGAGTGATAAATTATTAATGTGGAAACTAAAAGAGTTTCTAAAAAAACATACTTCTCTAAACTTCCTTTGGATAGTTTATTCATCAATTCATCATTCTTCATTCATCATTGTCTATGTCTAAGTATTATAGTTGTATTAATATCTTCTTTAATTCTTTTAAGGCATTTCCTCTATGAGAAACTGAATTTTTTTCTTCTGATGATGCTTCTGCAAAAGTTTTATTAAATCCTGGATAGAAGAATAATGGGTCATAGCCAAAGAAGTCTCCATCCATAAGCTCTTCTTTTATATACCCTTCTACAGCCCCTCTAATAACTTCTTTTGTATCATTACCTATTAAAGCTAATGCACATACGAATCTACCTCTTCTCTCTTCACCTTTAGCAGACTTCATCCTATCTAAAAGTTTAATGTTATTTGCATAATCATTACCATGCTCGCCACTATACCTTGCTGAGTATATACCTGGCTCTCCATTTAAATAATCAATTTCTAATCCTGAGTCATCTGCTAAAACTAAGGCATCACCTTTATTATTAGTTAAAAGATATTTATATATTTCTGATGCTTTCTTAAGAGCATTTTCTTCAAAGGTACTTCCATCTTCCACCACATCTATATCTATATTTTCATCCTTTAAAGAACATATTTCAAAATTATGCTCATTAAGCATATTTTTTAATTCTTTTACTTTCTTTTCATTATTACTAGCTAAAACAATCTTTCTCATTACTTAGATTCTCCTGTTCCAATCCATAATGCATCCATCTTTAGGCAATCTTTTTGTAATTGAATCATTTGTTTAATACCTTTTTCACCTAAATTTAATATTTCATTTAATTCACTTCTGGTAAATGGAGCTTCTTCCCCTGTACCTTGTATTTCTACAAACTCTCCATCATCAGTACCAATGATATTCATATCCACCTTTGCATTTGAATCTTCCTCATAGCATAAATCTAATAGCTTTTCTTCTCCAACAATACCAACACTAGTTGCACAAACAAACTTTCTTATTGGATAAACCTTAAAACTTTTTTGCTTGTGAATTTTATTTACTGCATCTACTAATGCTATAAATGCACCTGTAATACTTGTTGTTCTAGTACCTCCATCAGCTTGAATAACATCACAGTCAATCCAGATTGTCTTTTCACCTAATGCCTTTAAATCAACAACTGATCTTAATGCTCTTCCAATAAGTCTTTGAATCTCCATTGTTCTCCCATCAAGTTTTAATCTAGCTATATCTCTTACCTTTCTAGTTGCCGTAGATCTTGGAAGCATATTATATTCTGCTGTTATCCAACCTTCTCCACTCCCCTTTAAAAATGGTGGTACTTTATCTTCAATAGATGCTGTACAAATCACCTTTGTATCTCCTACTTCAATTAATACAGAACCCTCAGCATGCTTTATATAGTTCCTTGTTACTTTTGTATGTCTAACCTGATCGTTTTTTCTACCATCAATACGCATAATTCTCCTCCAACTAATAGTTTTAATATTTACTTTTAATATCTTATATTTATAGTATCATCTTGTTTTATTATCTTATTACTAAAAAAATGCACTTTTTCCTCTTATAACTCATATTATTAATATAAGAATTACTTTGAGAGGTGAATAAATTGAGATATATGGGTCCATTTTTTAGAATGAATAATCTTTCTCAAGATGAAATTAACACACAGCTTTTCTTTTTTGCTAAGGAAGCAATTAGAACAATCGTGCTTGAATCTAAATGTGGATTAGTATCTTCTATAAAAAGCTACAAAAGACTTTCCTCTAACAATGATATTAGCATAAATAGTAATATTTCTCCACTACTCTGCGTATACAAAAAAGCTTCACCTAACTATATTCATAGTAAAAATTCAAATGGTTTTGATGAAGATACCTTTAGAAAAGAAATTAATCCAACATCCAATGCTCTAATGACATTATCAATTCTTGAACTTGCTGACTACTACGATAACTTTAAAGGCAAGGATAGGAATCTATATGCATTTCATGATATATATATAAAACTAGCTAAAGAACAGCTAGAATTTTATTCAGTGAATTTAAGAAGTGCTGATGGTACATTTACAAGTAAAAAAAATAATGGTGAAAATAATTATAAAAACTTTAACTTATCTGATAAAGATAAGAAGTTTAAATTTTCTGATCAAGCTTACATGATGCTTGCTTACTACTTATATTCATTAAAAAATCCTGAAAGTGATGTATATGATGCCTATAAGGCTTTTGCCATGGAAATTCTACAAGTCTTTGTAGAATTTAAAGATAAGATATATGAAACTTCCTTAGATGAGATATGTAAAATATTATTAGCATTTAACGTTCTATATAGTTATGATGATTTAGATGACTTAAAACTGTTAATAATAGACTTTGCTGATTATGCTATGAATAAACTAGATGAAAAAGATTATTATGTTGAAGAATTAGATACTGTATGCCTTTGCTCCATAGCATTATCACTATCTTATAAACATACAAATATCCTAGGTTTTTTTGACAAGACATCCGAAATCATTAACAAACTTTATGATTTATATGATGCTAAAAACGAAGCCTTTTATAAACTTTCTTCAAAGAAGGATATAAAGTATTCATGTTTTGATATTAACTTTTATTTTCTTGCCTTTGTTATTTATTCTGATATAAATGAAAATAAGTCATCATATAAAGATCTCATTTCTTCAATATATAAAAAATTTTTTATTTCTTCTGGCATAATAACAAGCTGGCCTGAGGCCCCTACACTTGACGACTATGAACGGTATCGAGGATATAGTTTAAAATCTACTGATATGCTTAATGAAACTTATTTTAAAATGTCCAACATTCCTACTCCATCAAGCAGCGGTACTGCTCCAATATTTATTAAATATGTAAATTACAATAAGAAGAAGGATGAATTTACAACAAGTCACATATCCTTCGATAGCTACAAAAACTTCTTTTTATTTTACTTATTTATTTTCTTCTTTAAAGATAAATGCATAAATATTCTATATAATTCTTCATATGGTACAGATCCATTCCCTTTAAATACAGAAACTATTCCTAACATTGATACTATTATAGAAAGCAACCCAATGTCTGATGAAGATATTTCTGATAAAGAAAATAAAAATAATATACCTAATAATCCTACCGATTTATCTGAAAATATAGATTATAATCTTAACAACTCATCAGCTGATATATTATCTAATGATATTGGTGAAGACTATTTATCATATAATGATATAACTAGAGAGGAGGATACTGAAGATGCTTTTGTAGTCGATGAAAAGAACGAGGATTAATGTATATAAGGTCTCTTTAATGAGACCTTATTTTCTTATAGCGCTAAAATTAATATTACCATTACAATCCAATGTTAATCCTGTAATATCATTATTAACTGCAATATTTTCATTATAAAATAGAAGTGGAAGAATGCTATATGAATTAAAAATATTATCTTCTATATTAAAATAATTTTCTTCCTGCCATGTTTCTATAGATAAATCTTCATTATACTCATCAATAACTCTATATACATCATCTTCATTCTTAACTTCCCAATTAAATATTATTAAATCATAATATCCCTCATCGATTATACCTTCTATATCTTCCTCATCTACTAACTTTACCACTAATGTATAGCTTGTATTTTCATCTATCCAATCAGAAATTATATTTACAAGTTCTTTATTATCAACATTATTCTCTGCTACTAAAATAATGCTTTCTTCATCTTCCCAAGAATTATCCATATTAGTAAGAACCTTTCTTTCCTGCAACTTATCAGCGCTGCTTTCTTCACCTCTATAATATTTTCCTTCTGCACAAATCATGGATGATTCATTGTTTTCAATATAATTCCTTATAGCAGAGTCTAATAATGAATATATTTTTTTTCTACCATTTATCGGTATAGCACTTTCATCCAAATTAAAGCTAGCATAAACTGCTTCATTGGAAGGTAATGTTATAAGCTTTCCCTGTTCCCTTAAGCGTTGCAATTGGTTTCTTGGTGGATTTACAACAATATCCCTATTACCTACCTCAAAGGCAGCTAATGCTACATCTTCTGATTTATCCTCTACTATGCTAAGAACTTTAGGAAGTTCTCCATTAGATTTTTCATTTCTATGTAATATAATTTTACTATCATCAATTGAGCTTATATAATAATCACCACTATACACTAAAGAGGTATAATTTTTATTAATAAACTCCCAACTTAGTACATTTTTTCTTAATCTATATTGAGGCTTAGATAGCTGTACTAAAAAATCATCATCAGTAGAATTTAAGCGCATTATCAAATTGTTACCTTGAGCCCATATGGCTACTGTCTCTTTAAAGTTACCTTCATTTTCTAAATATGCTCTTGCTCCATAGACATTCATAAGAGCTTCTATATCATCTTCATTTTCCTCAGTTAATATTTCCCTAAAGAACTGTACTAAATCATCAGCTGTTATGATTTTGCCATCACTCCAAAAAACATCATCTCTAATGGTAAAATTATATTGTATGCCATTATCAGTTACTTCCACACTCTTAGCTAATGCAGGCATCATCTTTCCTTGGCTATCTATTTCAATAAGTCCTTTGCTTACAGCACATATTATATCCTGTTGTCTAGTGTTAAGACTTGCTATGTTTCTCATATCATCTGGAATATTATTTATAGAGTATACTATATCATCCTTTTCAGCTTCCTTTCCATTATTCCCTTTATCTATAAACCCTAAAAGAAACACTACAGTGGCTATGGTTATTAATATTGTTATTATTAACCTTTTCAATTACGCCACCTCCTTCCAATAATAATAAGTATATCCATAACTAAATTAACCTAATCAGCCCCTTTATTTATTTCTTATATTTTTGTATAATTTTTATAATATATTAATTTAAAAATTTGGAGGTGCATTATGTCATCTGTAGTACAAGTTATGCAAATAATGTTTTATGGAGTAGCAACATTATTTATGATTTGCTTTATGATTATAGGAATATGGGCATTTGTTTTATATACAAAAATGTTTAAAAATAGCAGAATAAAAAACTATCTTCTACAAAAGATAAATGATAGTATTTCTTCTTTAAATGAAAAAAATAGCTACAATGATTTCCAAGATGAATCTTTTAACAATTCTTCATCTATACTTGAAGAATCTTTATTTGAAAAATCAAAAAGTGATGATATAGAGCCTGGAGACTCTCTTTATAAAATAACATAATAAAATGGCTGTATCATTTTGATACAGCCATTTTAAGCTACTTATATGATAAGAAATATTATATAATATATTTCCTTTATATCATCTTTTCAAAGTCATCTTCAGTAAGAACTGTTACTCCAAGTTCTTGTGCTTTTGTAAGCTTTGAACCTGCTTCTTCTCCAGCAATTACATAATCAGTTTTTTTGCTGACACTGCCCGAAACTTTTGCTCCTAAACTTTCAAGCTTAGATTTTATTTCAGATCTAGAATACTTCTGCATTGTTCCTGTCACTACCACTATTTTACCACTAAATCCACTTTCAATAACTTCCTTTTCCTCATAAATTGGATTTATTCCTAATTCTAAAAGTTCATTGATAGTATTAATAACTTTTTCTTCATGGAAAAACTCCAAGACACATTTAGCAACTATATCACCTACATCTGAAACTGAAATAAGTTCCTCAAAAGTAGCTTCCTTCAATCCATCAATAGACTTAAACTTATCTACTAAATCTTTAGCAGTCTTAACTCCTACATTTGGTATTCCTAATGCATAGATAAATCTATATAATTCTGGTGTCTTACTTTTTTCCACAGCATCTAATAAATTTTGTGCCTTTTTTTCACCAAATTTATCAAGAGTTACAAGTTCTTCTTTTTTAAGCTTATATAAATCTGCTATTGATCTTATATCAAGCTTTTCAAATAACTGTTCCGCAGTCTTTTCTGAAAACCCAGCAATATTCATAGCTTCTCTTGAAGCAAAGTGAACTATACTTTTAACCATTTGAGGTTTGCATGATAGAGTATTTTCACAGAAATAATGCGCTCCATCTAAAACTAAATGACTTCCACAGGAAGGACATACTTTTGGTGCATTTATCTCTTTTGAACCTTCTATGGTAGATTCTACTACACCCATTATTTCTGGTATAACATCATTTGATCTACGTACAAATACATCAGCACCTATTCTTACACCTTTTCTTCTAATATCATCCATGTTATTTAATGTTGCTCTTTTGACGGTAACTCCAGCAAGTTCTATTGGTTCCAATATGGCCGTAGGCCCTACTCTTCCACTTCTTCCAACATTCCATTCAACATCTAAAAGCGTAGTTGTAGCTTCTTGTGCTTCAAACTTAAAAGCTATTGCCCACTTAGGGAACTTAACAGTATAACCTAATAGTTCTCTAGTTCTCATATCATCAACGGCTACTACCACTCCATCTATATCGTAATTTAAGTCAAATCTCATTGCTTCTATTTCTTTAATATACTTTTCTACTTCTTCTAAAGTAGTAGCATATCTTATATATTCATCCATTGGAAGTCCTTTTTCCTTGATAAATTTAAGCATTTCTTCATAATTCTTAAATGCATTTCCTTCTTTATATCCTACATCATAAAAAAATGCTGAAAGACCTCTTCTGGCTGTTTCCTTTACATTTAAATTTCTTAATGCTCCAGCAGCCCCATTCCTTAAATTCTTAAGTGGTGTTTCAGAAATGGAATTATACTTATCAAAAGCTTCCTGGGTCATTATTGCTTCACCATGAACTTCAAAAAGATCTCCGATGCTTGTCTTTAAAGGTATTTCCTTGATTGTCTTTACTTGAGCTGTTACATCTTCCCCTGTTTCACCTGTACCTCTAGTAGCTGCAACTTCTAATATTCCTTCTTCATTATAAGTAAGGTTTATGGTAAGACCATCAAACTTCTTTGTTATAACATATCTTAATGGAGGTAGGTTTTCACCTCTGTCATTCATTTCATTTACAAATTTAACATTTCTATTATGCCATTCCTTTATTTCTTCCATGCTTTGAGCCTTATCTAAGCTCCAAAGCCTTGCTTTATGAATATATTTTCTAAAGCCTTCTAAGACAACATCCCCTACCCTTTGAGTTGGTGAGTAAGGAAGTACATATCCTGTTTCATTTTCTAACTCTTTAAGCTCATCATACTTTAAATCATACTCCTTATCAGTGACTGATGGCCTATCTAATGAATAATACTCATAAGCATATCTATTTAAAAGTTCTACTAATTCTTCTATACGAGCTTTATTATCCATACTTACCTCCAAATTTCCTTAATTATAATACTTCTAATTTTGCTATAGACTGCATAAGGTTTTTAATTCCTTGACTATTAAATGCTATGGTAAGCTTCTTATCCCCATTTGAATCAGCTACTGCCACAACAGTACCTAGACCAAACACCTTATGTCTTACCTTTCTTCCTACAGTAATGTCTTCAGAAACTCCTGAAGTATTGCTATCTGATAAAGTTTTAGCTTTATTTGTCCCAAAGCCTCGGGCACCATTTGATGAATATCCACTTCTTATTCTATGAGGATTATTTCTCATGTCTTTTCCTGCCATCATTGCTCTTGTAGCATCTATGGCACTTCTCTTGGTTTCCATCACAACATATTCTCTTAAATTTGGTTTTATTTCTGCTATAAAGTCTGATTGTGGATATGAAACTGTTCTACCAAATACTCTTCTTACCTCTGCTGAAGTCATATATAGCATTTCTTTAGCTCTTGTTATACCAACATAACAAAGCCTTCTTGATTCCTCCATTTCTGTATCACTATCAAAAGAAGCTGCTCCTGGGAATAATCCATTTTCCATTCCTACCATAAATACTATTGGGAATTCAAGCCCCTTAGCACTATGTACTGTCATAAGTACTACTGCTCCATTATCATCATCTTCCTCTTCCAACTTATCTGTATCTTGTACTAATGAAACTTTTTCTAAATATGCAGAAAGACTCTTATCTTCACTTGTCTTTTCAAAATCAACAGCATCTGAAACAAGTTCCTTTAAATTTTCAATTCTACTCTTATCTTCTATATCCTTAGATGATTCTAACTCTTTTAAATATCCTGTCTTATTAAGTATTTCTTCTATTAAATGAGATACTGGAACTGTTTCGCTAAGTATTGCAAGCTCCTCCATCAATGACATAAATCCTTCTATACCAGTACAATTTCTAGCTGTAAGAGTTGGTATAGTTCTTACTTCACTTAATCCATCCCAAAGACTTAACTCATAATTTTCCACAAAATCTAATACCTTACCAATGGTAGCATCACCAATTCCTCTTTTTGGTACATTAATAATTCTTCTTAATGCAATACTATCCTCTGGGTTTACAAGTACTTTTAAATAAGAAAGCATATCTTTAATTTCTTTTCTATCATAAAATCTAGTTCCACCTATAATTTTATAAGCTATACCAGCCCTTCTTAAACTTTCTTCAAAAATACGTGATTGTGCATTTGTTCTATAAAGAATAGCAAAATCTTTATTCTTTTTGCTTTGCTCACCTTTTAGCTTTGTTATCCTTGAAGCAACAAAACTTCCTTCATCTGTATCAGAATAAGCCCTATACACTTGTATTTTTTCACCTGGCTCTTGCTCAGTTCTTAATGCCTTGCTCTTTCTATTGGCATTATTTAAAATAACCACATTAGCAGCATCTAAAATATTTCCTTTAGATCTATAATTTTGCTCAAGCTTAATTACTTTAGCGTCTGGATAATCTTTTTCAAATCCTAATATTATTCTGATATCAGAACCTCTCCATCCATAGATACTTTGATCATCATCACCTACAACACAAATATTTCTATGCTTTTCTGCTAATAATCTTACTAGTTCATATTGAACTGCATTAGTATCTTGATATTCATCAACCATTATATATTGGAATTTTCTTTGGTAAAACTCTAATGTTTCTGCATCTTTTTTAAATAATTCTACAGTTTTAAATATAAGATCATCAAAATCTAAAGCATTATTTTCCTTTAATCTTTTTTGATACATCTTATATACTTCTGCTATCTTCTTTTCTCTAAAATTTGATTCATGCTGTCTATAATACGAATCTGGAGATAACATATTATCCTTAGCTCTGCTTATCTTACCCATGATTTCTTGTTCAGAAATATCTTTATCATTTATTTGTAAAGCCTTTATACATTCTTTTAATAATGTCTTTTGGTCTGAAGAATCATATATAGTAAAATTCTTTTTATAACCTATCTTTTCAATTTCTCTTCTTAATATTCTTACACAAGTGGAGTGGAATGTAGATATCCACATATCTTCAGCCTTTTCACCAATTAACGAAACAACTCTCTCCTTCATCTCTCTAGCTGCTTTGTTTGTAAATGTTATGGCTAAAATCTTATACGGAAATATATTTAAATCCTCAATCATATGTGCCATCCTATGTGTCAGTACCCTTGTTTTACCTGAACCTGCTCCTGCTAAAATAAGCACTGGTCCCTCAACAGTTACAGCACCTTCATATTGTTCCTTGTTTAATAATGCTTTTAAATCCAAAAAACATCCTCCTCTCCAATTTATCATTGCTATTATATCACAATAGACTCTTTCTTATTATTATTGACATTTTTATTATATTAACTATATTATAATATAAAATTCTATTCAAACAAATGTTCGCATACAATTATTATTAAATTTTTCTTTAAAAATCTATTTTTAGACAACAAAAAACGCAACCATTGGGGCTAGGTTGCGCTTCAGCAATAAGCAATAAATAAAAAAGGGGGCTATTCATTCCTTTTATTTATCCTTGCAATAACATTATATAGAAGACATTTAAAAAAATCAATATGTTTTATATAAATATTTACATTTTTCCTAAAATGTGAATCTTACTATAAAAACATTAAAATTTATTCGTTAAAACCCTTTTAAAATTGCAATTTCTTCTTCTGTTAACTCTCTATATTCGCCTTCCTCTAAGTCTTCATCTAAAGGTAAAGTACCAAATTCGATTCTCTTTAAGTATGTAACCTTCTTACCTACTGCTTCAAACATTCTCTTCACTTGATGAAACTTTCCTTCTTGTATAGTCAAGACAATTTCAGAACCTTCTTCAGATGCTTTTTGTATCTCTAAAATTGCTTCCTTACATCTATATCCATCATCTAATGTTATTCCATGTTTAAATTTTTCAATATCTTCTTCTGTAACTTTTTGATCTATTTTAGCAAAATAAACCTTATCTACTTTCCACTTTGGCGATATTAGTCTATGATTCAAGTCACCATCATTAGTTAATAACAGAAGCCCTACTGTATCCTTATCTAATCTACCTACTGGAAAAGGTTCAAATACTTGATGTTCAACTTCTAATAAATCAATTACTGTTTCATCCTTATTATCAAAAGTTGCTGAAATAACTCCTGCTGGCTTGTTCATCATTAAATATATAAACTCTCTATAGAAAATTTCCTCACCATTTATAACAATTTTATCTTTTTCTGGATCAACTTTCATAGCACTATCTTTTATAGTAATTCCATTTACTTGAACCATTCCATTTTTAACTATCTTCTTAAGATCCTTTCTTGTTCCATATCCTAAATTAGATAATATCTTATCTATTCTTTCCACTTTCTATACACCTCGCATTTTTTCTTTAGCTAATAATAGACTATTCTAATTTATCCTATCTGTAAAGTTTTATCTTGCATAACTAATCAAGTATTTTACATAACATTTAATTTATGTTAAATTAATACAGTTAGTGTAATTTAATAAAAGACAGTTCATTAAGACCATCCTGTCTATAAACAAAACTAGGCATAAATAATAAAAAAGGGTTATTTTATTGTGCCATCTTTAGCAGAATAAAATAAATCTTTTTTTACTTTGGAGGAAAAAATTATGGATAATACAGCTATTGTTGTTTTCAGTGGAGGTCAAGATTCCACAACATGTTTATTTTGGGCTTTAGAAAAATTTGAAAGGGTAATTGCTGTTACTTTTGATTATAATCAAAGACATAAGCTAGAAATTGAATGTGCAAAAAATATAGCTAAGGATTTAGGTGTTGAACATCATATACTTAATATGGATCTTTTAAATCAATTAACTCCTAATGCCCTTACACGCAGTGATATAGATATTAAAAATGGTGAAGATGGTAATCTTCCATCAACTTTTGTAGATGGTAGAAATATGGTTTTTCTTACCTTTGCAGCTATACTTGCTAAAGTAAAGGGTGCTAGACATATAGTTACCGGCGTATGTGAAACAGATTTTAGTGGCTATCCTGATTGTAGAGATATATTCATTAAATCATTAAACGTCACTACCAATCTTGCTATGGATTATAACTTTGTTATTCACACACCATTGATGTGGATAGATAAAGCTGCTACTTGGAAAATGGCTGATAAATATGGAAAGCTTGATTACGTAAGAAATAATACTCTTACATGCTATAATGGGATAATTGGTGATGGTTGTGGTGAATGTCCTGCCTGCATTTTAAGGAAGAGAGGTCTTGAAGCTTATTTAAATAATAAATCTTAGAAAATTGCTAAGGAGTGAAGATATAAAACTATCTTCACGCCTTAATTATTTCACTTTTTTTACATCCCCACGCCTTTCCATCATTACTATAAGGACTTTAGCATATTAGCATATAAATCTCATCTATATTTATTTTAAAAATCTTTTTATTACCATAAGTTTTTTATCACTATATGGTGGATACATCAGTGTGGTATTTAATACTCTACTCTTTTTAAGTACGCTCTTTCTATGAGAAAATGTCCTAAAGCTTTCTTCTCCATGATATGCTCCCATACCAGCATTTCCTACACCACCAAAGGGAAGATTTGAATTTGCCAAATGTAGTATTGTATCATTTATTGAAACTCCACCAGATGATATTTCATTTAACACCTTTTTTTCAACTCTTTTATCACTGGTAAATAGATATAATGCTAAAGATTTTGGTTGTTTATTTATTGCATTTACAACTTCATTTAAATCACTATATTCCATTATTGGAAGTATAGGACCAAAAATTTCTTCCTTCATACAGGCTGCATTCCAATCCTTTACCTGAATTATCGAAGGAGCTATATATTTTTCTTCTTCATCATATTCCCCACCATATATCAAACCTTCTTTATCACTCTCCAATATATTACGCAATCTATTAAAATGTCTCTCATTTATTATACGTCCTAGAGATTCACTTCCTTTTACATCATCACCATAAAAATCATTAATGGCTCTTTTCATTTCTTTAATAAGTTCATCCCTTATTGACTGATGAACCATTACGTAATCAGGTGCCACACAAGTCTGTCCTGCATTTACGGTCTTACCCCATATTATCTTATCTGCTGCACTTTTTATACTAGCACTCTTATCAACTATAACTGGACTTTTGCCCCCTAACTCTAAGGTAACAGGCACAAGATTCTTTGCCGCTGCTTCCATAATAATTCTCCCTACAGCTGGACTTCCTGTAAAAAATATATAGTCAAAGTGGGAATTAATAAGAGCTGTATTAGTATCTATAGCACCTTCAACAGCACATATATACTTTTTGTCAAAGGCTTCACCAATTATCTTCAATATTACTTTTGCTACATTAGGTGCCATTTCAGAAGGCTTAATCACCGCACAGTTTCCAGCAGCTATAACGCCCACTAAAGGTTCCACAATCAATTGAAATGGATAATTATATGGTCCTATTATTAATACTGTTCCATATGGTTCACTAATAATAAAACTCTTTGCTGGCATTAAAAAGATTGGAGTCTTAACCTTTGTTGGCTTAGCCCATCTCTTTAAATTCTTCATAGCCTCTTCTATACTGTTATAGACAAAGCCCACTTCTGTAGCATATGATTCAACCTTATTTTTTCTTAAATCTAAATGTAATGCTTCAAATATTTCATCTTCATATCTTTTTATAGTATTTTTAAGTCTCCTTAGTGCTTTAATCCTAAATTCTATATTTTTAGTAACTTGTGTATTAAAAAAATTATTATGTTCTTCAAGTATATTTTCAACATCATAACTATTTAAGTCCTTTGTATTCATATCTATCATCTTCTTTCTTATATAATTATTCACTTTCTAAGCAAATCTAAACTTTTTGATTTGGCTATTCTCATAAAAAATTCATTAAATAAAATTTTATATCCTTCAAACCACAAAACATTCTTATTAAGTATATCACCTTTAAGAAAATTTTCATTTACTGATAAATTAATATATTATTAATCTCTCAAATATATATTTACATTGTTAGCTATTACAATTAATGGTATGATTGTTCATATGGAATTATTTGTATTATCAATTTGTACAAATATTAATTTAATATTTATAGGAGGATATATTTATGATATTTTATGGTCAAGAAACTGAAAAGGAAGAAAAAAAACAAGATGTTTCTAATATAGCTATGGAAAAGCTATTAAAATCTAGAACTATAGTGATTTCTGGTGAAATCACTCAAGCTTTAGCAGAAAAGGTAACTACTCAATTATTAGTTCTTGAACAAATGGGTGACGAGCCAATTAAAATATTTATCAATAGCCAAGGAGGGCATGTTGAATCTGGTGACACCATTCATGATATGATTAAATTTGTTAAACCAAAAGTAATAATTATAGGAACAGGCTGGGTGGCAAGTGCAGGAATTACTATTTATCTAGCTGCTGATAAAGAAAATAGATACTCTCTACCTAATACAAGATATATGATTCATCAACCAATAGGTGGTTTCCAAGGTCAAGCAACTGATATAGGTATTGAAGCTGAGGAAATTTTAAGAGTACGTAAAAGAATAAATACTATTATCAGTGAAGCTACTGGTCAACCATTTGAAAAAGTAGAGGAAGATACCGATAGAAACTATTGGTTAAGTACAAAAGAAGCCATTGATTATGGTTTGGTAAACAAGATTATTACAACTCATGCTGAACTTGAATATTAATATATAAGGGCAGTAGATAGATTTGTGTAAAATACAAATCTATCTACTGCCCCCTGAAGCCTTTATTTTAGCTAAATGAATAATGTAACCACCATAGTTGTACCAAAATCCTTTTTACTTTTACATTCTATTGTTCCATTTAGTAATTCAATAATTCTTTTGCTAATGGACAGCCCTAGTCCGCTACCACTTTTCTTATGAGACTCTTCACATTGATAAAACTTATCAAAAATTTTATGAAGCTTTTTCTCTTCAATGCCTATTCCATTATCACTTATACTTACTGCAACACTTTTATCATTTAATCTTTTTACAAATATATCTATTTTACAATTATCACCGGAGTACTTAATTGCATTATCAATTAAATTTATCCATACCTGCTGCAACATATCAGCATCACTAAAAATACTTACCTTTTCCAAATTAATAGAAAAGTCTATTTCCTTCTCAGACCATTTTTCACTTAAAAGTATTATACATTTTCTAATCTGTTCATCTAATCTTATTTTTTGTACACTAGAAACAATTACTTGGCTATCTAGTCTTGACATATGAAGCATATTTTCACAAAGCCTAGAAATTCTCATTGATTCATTATTTATTACTTCTAAATATTCATGTATTTCATTTTCATCAATATTACCATCTAATAATATTTCAGTAAAACCTGTTATCGCTGCAATAGGTGTCTTTATCTCATGAGATACATTGCTCATAAAATCTTTTCGCATATAATCCATACCATCTAATTCAGCCACCATTTTATTTACATTTTTAGCAAGCTCATCAACTTCATTGATATATTCATATTCACATTTAGTAGTATCTCTTCTTTTAATACTTACTTTAAAGTTTCCCTCTGCAACCTGCTTTACTGTATTACTTACATCAATTAAAGGTTTAGTTAAATGCCCAGCTCCAATCCATAAAGAAATCCAAGCAATTATTAGTGCTAATATTAAGATAAATATACATATTACAACTATGATTTCATTAGTTATCTGCCCTATATAAAATATATTAATAGTACCTATAATTACTAATGTAGAGATAATACATGAACTGATAAAAATTAAAATTGAAATAATGGATATATATTTTCTAAGGGTCCACTTATACTTTATTTTTCTACTCTCCATTTTACTTTCTTCCTTAATTATCATTATATCTTAGCTTTATACCCTAAACCTCTCACTGTTATTATTTCAAAATCATTACAATTTTCAAACTTTCTACGTAATTTTTTTATATGAGAATCTATTGTTCTATCATCTATTTCTGTATCCATACCCCATATTTCATCCATTAATTCCATTCTAGTAAATATTTTATTTGGGCTGCTTAAAAGCTTAAATATTAAATAAAACTCTTTAGGTGGCATATTATACTCTTTTCCATCATAGATTATTGTCAATGAATCGTAATCTAAAATAGTGTTACCTAGTATTAATCGTCTTTCGTTGGCAATTTTTGCTCTTCTTAAAAGTGCATTTACCCTTAAAATCATTTCTCTCATATTTATTGGTTTTATCATATAGTCATCTGTACCTGCTACAAATCCCTTTTCCATATCTTCAATTTGATTTTTAGCAGTAATCATTAAGATAGGCATGGTATAGTTAGCAATTCTTAAAGTCTTTGTTAATTCATATCCATCTATTCCTGGCATCATAACATCACTTATTATCAAGTCTATATGTTCATGCTCAAGTACTTCTAGTGCTTCTTCTCCATTAAAAGCACTAAAAACATTATAGGTTTCCATTTTTAACTTAGCACTCATCATTTTATTTAAATTTTCATTATCTTCAACAACTAAAATAGAAAACATTATTACTCACCTTCTTTAATTACTTTTTCCTCAAATACTATTAGTGAAATTATAATTTAAAAAGTAAATGGATGCAAATATATATGTTTGCATCCACTTACTATATTTTCTTTATTTTAATTTTTATTAACTAACTTGCTCTACTCTTTCCTTGTAGACTATTTTTTTCTACATCTAAAACAACATCTGCAATATTCATTGTTGATTTTCTATGAGATACAATGATTATTGTCTTATTTTCTTTACTTTCCATAAGGGATTTTAATATTATTCCTTCATTTAAACTATCAAGATTACTTGTTGGTTCATCTAAAAGAATCATTGGAGCATCATGTAAGAAAGCTCTTGCTATTCCTATTCTTTGCTTTTCTCCACCTGATAAGTTTCCACCTAATTCACCAACTTTTGAATCATATCCCTTTGGAAGACTCATAATAAAATCATGAATTGATGCTTTTTTAGCTGCTGCTATTATTTCTTCCATAGTAGCATTTTCTTTAGCTATCCCAATATTATTGGCAATGGTATCATTAAATAAATAGGTATCTTGTGTTACAAATGACTGCATTTTTCTTAAATCAGATGTATTTATTTCATTAATATTTTTACCACCAATAGTAATTGCACCATTATTTACTTCCCAGAATCTCATAAGAAGCTTTAATAAAGTAGATTTACCACAACCACTTTTTCCATATATACCAATTATGGTATTTTTCTTTATCTCCATATTAAAATCTTCTAAAATAACTTCATCGTCATAAGCAAACGAAACATTTTCTAACTTCATATCTGCAAACTCAACAGTTTCTTTTCCACTTACTTCTTCCACAGCTGGCTCTTCTTCTAAAAGGTCAAGCACTCTGTTTCCTGCAGCAATTGTATGGAATAAGTTATTAGATAAGTTACTTATAGCAACTACTGGTCCAAATGAACTCATTAAAGCAATTAATGGAATTATTACTTGTGTAAAATCTACTTGTCCTTTATTGTAAAAAATACATCCTGCAAATAACATAACCATACTGCATAATAGTATTGCTGTATCAGTAACTGCTCTATTGCTACCTTCTTGCTTTAATAAAAACTTTTGCTTTGTTTCAAGTTCATCAGTTCTTCTATTTATTTCATCTAAACGCTCTTTACCAACACCATATTGAATAATATCGTTTATTCCTCTTATACTACTTAAGAAATAAGAATTTAAATCTCCCAGTTCATCTCTATATTGCTGTCCTGTTTCATCTCCTTGGTTTGAAGACCATACAGGAATAATTACTCCAACAATAAAATATGCTACTAAAGCAATAGCTCCTAAAAATATATTATAACTTCCTATAAATATAGTCATAATAACTGAAGTTATAAAAGCTATAATAATTGGAGATATTGTATGGGCATAAAATACCTCTAATAATTCTGTATCTGTTGTAATTATAGAAATTAAATTTCCTTTATCTTTACCTTCTAATTTTGCTGGTGCTAGTTTACGAAGTTTAATAAAAACTTTATGACGTATAAGTGCCAACAATTTAAAAGCAATATAATGATTTGAACCTTGCTCTGCATATCTTAAAATGCCTCTAAGTACTGCACATATAACTATACCAATAATTACTTGCTTTAATGAAAGTGCTGTTGCAAATCCTAAAATATTTAATAATCCTACTCCACCAAGAACTATGATAAATATAGCTGTAAGAAAACCTATAACTCCCATAGTTATAGCTGCGATCATTACATGTACTAGAGGAAGCACAAGGCCTATTAGCTTGTACATAACTTTTAAACCATTTCTATTCATTTACTGCCCCTCCTTTTCCATACTGTTCTAATTGTTTTTGTCTATTGTATAAACTAGCATATTCACCATTATTATTAATAAGTTCATTATGCGTACCTGCTTCAGCTACTTTTCCATCTTTCATTGCATAAATACAATCTGACTTAACAACATTTTGAAGGCGGTGAGAAATTAAAATTACTGTTTTTGTTTCTGCTAGTTTATTAATTACTGCCATTATTTCATTTTCACTTTCTGCATCTATATTAGATGTAGCTTCATCGAAAATATATACTGGAGTATCATGAAGAATTGCTCTTGCCAAGTTTAATCTTTGTTTTTGTCCACCTGAAAGGTTAGAGCCTTGTTCTAAAAGTTGAGTATTAAGACCATCTTGCTCATTCATAAATTCAAGAAGATTAACTTTACGTAACGCTTCCTCCATTTGTTCTTTAGTTGCATCATTTTTACCCATACGAAGATTTTCTTCCACTGTTCCTTTAAAAATATTTGGATTATGAGTAACTAATGTTATATTTTTCATGATACTTTCTTCTTTAATATTAGAAAGCTCTTTTTCACCTATATGTATATTGCCACTATAGCCTTTATTTCTTCCCATTATAATATTAGTAATAGTACTTTTACCACAACCTGATTCACCAACTATAGATACAAATCCTTTTTCACTAATATCTAAATCAACACCATTTAAAATACTTCTTTCTTCATCATAAGCAAAGCCTACATTTTTAAATGATATTGCTAAGTTATTTTCATCAATTACTTCTGTCTTTTCTTCACCTTCATCAAGGTCTAATATTTTAAATATTTTCTTACTTGCTGCCATACCATTCATAGCTATATGGAAGAATGATCCTAATAATCTAAGAGGTATAAAAAATTCACTAGACAACATTATTATTGCAAATAATCCCCCAATTGTAAGATTACCCTTAGAAAACTCCAACAACGCAACAATTATTCCTAATCCTGCTCCTCCATAAGCAACTAAATCCATCACACTTATAGAGTTTAATTGCATTATAAGTACTCTCATAGTAATTTTTCTAAACTGCTCTGCATCTTTGTCCATTTCTACAGTTCTTCTAGCATCTGCTTCATAAATCTTTAAAGTAGTTAATCCTTGTAAATTTTCTAAGAAGCTGTCTCCTAAACCTGTATATATTCCCCAATATTTTGCTAGTAACTTTTTAGCAAACTTTTGTACTGCCACTATTGATATTGGAATAAGTGGTACACATACTAAAAGAACAGCTGAAGCCTTGATATTAACAAATGCTAAAATAATAAATAACGTAACAGGTGCAGCTAAACTGTAAAATAATTGTGCTAAATATTTACCAAAGTAAATTTCCAGCTGCTCTACTCCTTCTCCTGAAACTTGTACTATTTCAGCTGTAGGTATCTTATCCTCATATGAAGAACCTAACCTTAATAACTTATTATAAATATTTTCTCTTAATGTCTTCTTCACATCTGCTGCTGCATAGAAACTTGCATTACTTGATTTCTTATAACAAAATGATCTTATTATTACTACAAGCAAATCAATTACAACTGCTATAATTACCATATTGGTATTTATACTGTCATTTAACAAGTTTTCTAGTAAATATGCAAAAGAGAAAATAAATACTACATTGCATAAAAGTGCAATCCAATTCCAGATTACCATTTGAGCAACATACTTTTTAGAATCTTTAAGCAAATTCATTAATCGTTTGTTAATCATTGTATCCCTCTTTCCTTTAAAGTTATTTTCAAAGAAATGGTAAATTTTCAATGTTCCCATTTCTAAAAATTATCTTTATCTTTTCTAACACTTTATTACTTATACAATTATAAAGAATAAATATGACTTGAATATGACCATCATTCTCAATTAGATATTTTTTATAAATTAAATTTAATAAAAAACACAGCTATCTTTTAAAGAAAACTGTGTTTTTAGCTTATTTACTATAAATATTTATCCATGTTACTAATCTATTATTAGGTGATTTATCATTTTATTTATAGCACTTTTATTATTTACTCCTTAAAAATATTCAAAGTTTATTCCTTAATTATCAATTACCTTTATGTAGTTTCATTAAAAAAACTGATATTTCCCTATACTCATTAACCATATGATTTAAGGTTTCAATAATATCTCTATTAGCATCAGAAGCTTCTATTTTTCCTATTACCTTATCACCTTGCTTTACTCCCATATCCATTGCCTTAACTGCATTTTCTAAAACCTCTTCATCATCAGTTATAAGTGCATCTTTTAATTTGCTAAAAAGACTGCCAATCTCTTGTCCTATACCCAATGATTCATCAACTTCTCCACCTAATTTATCTATTTGTGAAACTACTATTTCCTTTTGAGATGCAAAGGTAGAAAGTATCTTTTTAAATTCATTTTTTAAATCCTGATTTTCTAGCTTTTCTTCATAAGATTTAAAAGTATCAGATCCCATATTAATTCCCACTAAAAAATCGTTTAATAATTTAATAAGTTCACTATTATCCATTACATTCACCTCTTGATAGTAATTTTTCAAATTTTTAAATTATTTATTCATTTTTTTAATTTTATTATTAAAAAAGTGTTATAAAAGTAAAGTTTATTACTTCTATAACACTTTTGTTTTAAATTATACCTTTATTCATTTACAAGTTCTTCTGTTATTTGTGATTTTTCTTTTATAGCACTAATGATTAATCCAAGAACTATACCTAATATTGCTGGAACTAACCAACCTAAACCTTCAGTATAAAGAGGTAAATTACCAAATATTTTATCACCTAATTCTATACCAAAACCTTTTAATCCATAAATTACACTTACTACTCCTGTAAATAAAATCGTTAATGAATACACTATTCTGCTACCTTTTATAAATTTATCAACCATAGCTAAAACAATTAGCATAATAGCTATTGGATAAATCATATCTAAAACAGGAACTGAAATAGATAAAATCTTTGTTAATCCCATATTAGCAAGAATCATACTTGAAAGAGCTAAAATTCTTACCCATCCTTTATAACTTATTTTATCAGATAAGCTTGCAAAATATTGACTACAAGAACTAATTAACCCTACACTTGTTGTTAAACATGCAAGAGTAAATATTACTGCTAGTAATACTGCACCTGGTTTACCAAATAAGTAAGTAGTAACATTTGTTAATGTAACTGCTCCATTTGCTGTTTCACCAAATCTTCCTCCACTAGTTGCTCCTAAATGTGCAAGGGCTGCATAAATTAACACAAGTAAACCACCAGCAATAAATCCAGCTTTTATTGATGTTGATACTACAGCTTTTTCTTCTTTAACACCTTTTGTTTTAATAGCAAGTGCAATAACAATTCCAAAGTTTAATGCTGCTATAGTGTCCATTGTTAAGTATCCTTCTAAGAAACCTGTAACAAATGGTGAATTTACATATGCACCTGTTGCTTCACCATATGAACCTAATGGCTTAAAGAATGCTCCTATAACAATTACAAATATTAAAGTTAATAATGTTGGTGTTAATACTTTTCCCATACGATCAACTAACTTAGTTGGCGATAATGAAAGCCAATATGCCACTGAAAAGAATACTAAAGTAAATAATAAACGAGCTATGGTTTCTGACATATAACTTGGTAAATATGGAGATACCACCATTTCAAATGGTAAACTTCCTGCTCTTGGAATTCCTAAGCAAGGTCCAATAGATAAATAAATAAGTACTGTAAATACAGACGCAAAAAGAGGATTTACTCTTCTAGCTAATTTTTCTAAACCTCCACTTTTAGCTACAGCAATAACCCCTAATATTGGAAATCCTACTGCTGTAATTAAAAATGCCCCTAATGCAATCCATACTTTATCTCCTGCTGATTGTCCTAAAAATGGTGGAAATATTAGATTTCCTGCTCCAAAAAACAGTGAGAAGAGCATTAGTCCTAAAAATAATAGATCCTTTCTTGATAATTTTTTCATATTGTTTTCCCCCTATTAATATTACTTAATTATAGTTTTTCAATAAATAAAAAAACCGCCCCTTGATTACTCAAGAGACGGATTACATCCGTGTTACCACCCTAATTCTATAAAAAATCAATTATATATTAATCTTTTATAGCACTCTGCTCGTATCTATCAATACGCTTATCCTGTAACGTGGAAAGACTACGTCAACACTTACTCATTTCTTTTCTGCGTTGCTTCTAGGAGATGATTTTCAGCTATATTTTGAACATCGGCTTTCAGCATACACCAACTCTCTGTAGAACATCCTATAACTTACTCTTTCTCTTTATCGAATTTCTATAATTTTTATTTATTGTATCAATTATAAAACCTTATGTCAATAATTATTTTTATAATTTTTTATTGAAAAACATTCCATAATTTATTCTAATAACTACTAAAACAGCTAAATATGTTTGTCTACTTTAATAAGTTATCTATTATATTCATCATAGTATGTTAATACTTTTGGTACATAGTTTTGTGTTTCTAAAGGCATTTTATAAAGATGTTCTGATGAAATTACACCTCTATTCATCATAGTTCCTGGTCCTGCATTATAAGCCATAAGTGCCATAGCTATATCTCCATTACAGTCATCTAAATAACCTTTAAGAATACTTACACCAGCTCTTATATTTTCATCTATATCATAACCATTAACTACACCTAATGATTCTAAGTTAAAATCCATAACTTGCATAAGTCCAATTGCTCCTGCACCTGATGTTGCATTTGCATCAAAATTAGATTCTGCTTTTATTACTGCAAGTACTAATGCTGGGTCAACATCATACATTGATGCATATTTATTTACTGTATCATATATTTCTGATAAATCAGTATTTTCATAATAACTTGTATCAATACCACTTATATCATTACTACTTGTTATACCTAAAGATGATAAATCGCTTAAATTATAAGTAAGACTTTTATTTCCATATAACGGTATATTATCTCCATTTCTAATTAAAGGAAGCGAATCAAGACTAACAGATGAATTAGATATAATATCCTTAATTTCTTCTTCACTTACTTCTGATGATACATTATTATTCTGCATTTGTTCAAGCAATGCCTGAAATACTAATTCATACTCCATGCCATCCCCCAATGACTCTTTCATTAACTGACTAGCTACCGTATATCCTATATATTGCTCTACAGATGATATATCCATAACTTCTTCTCCTTTGTATATGTTTATTACTCTTCTACATTAAATTCCATTATATCGTAGTCTTCATAATTAACTTTCTTATAAAAACTCTTGCTTAAAACTAATATTTTATATTTTCCACTAACAAATGGTATAAAGCTATAATATTTCTTTTTACTATACTCTTGCACCAAAATCCAGTTTCCTTTATTCATCATATAAAATTCATAGCAGACATCTTTTCCCCCTTGAGATTCTGCTTCAAAGGTAATATCCCTGCCTACTTTTATTTCGTCAGAAGATGCAAAAACTTTAGTTCCATTCACTGGAATAACTTCATGAACATATATGGAAAATAACTCCCTACTATCATACTCCTTAGATGACTTAGCATTCTTAGCAAATATATTAACATTGTATTTACCTTGGCATCTTGGCTTAAGCCTTAAAAGTTTGCTTTCAACATAACCTGTATCCTCAACTTCTTGTCCATTAATCGAAGTAACAAACCTTACTAATGAATTATTGGTATTTTCCATTATTACTTCTATATCTATAGTCTCATTAACAATATATATTTCCTTACTATTTGATAAAACATATTTTATTTCTGCTGGAATAAAGTCTTGTACTTTAATAACAGTAGATATGCTTGAATCATACTCTTTCGCTGAATAAAAATCCTTTGCCTTTACTTCTATTTCGTATTCACCACATTCATCAGGGATAAAGCTTAACCAGTTACCTTTATCATATTCAATACTTTCTCTTAGTTTGCCATCTTTAAAAATCCTAAATTGGTATAAAATTTTGCTACCTCCACAGGCTTTACATTTTATATTTACTGGATTATTCTTAAGTACATATTTTCCACCATCACATTTTAGATCTATTATCCTCACTGGTCTTTCACCTCTTGCATTGATGATATATGGAATTTTAGTTATATCTTCATAATCTCCCTTATAGGAAATATCTTTTACTTTCAAGGTTATTGTATATTCACCTTCTTCCTCTGGAGTCCATAAATAACTATTACTTCTAATATATCCACTATCATCAGCTATTGGCCCATCTATGATATATCTATAAAGAACTTCTCTACCTCCAATAACTCTTACATTTAAATTAATTTGTATATTAGCCTTTTGTGGAGATGACATATCTGCCTCAAATCTTTTTATCTTTATAGGCTCATACTGTTTTACTTTGTATAAAATCACTGCCCTATCATCATATTCTTTGTTAGAGAGCATATCACGTACATAACATAAAAGCTTATACTCACCACTTTTATTTTCCTTAAAAGCAACTGTTTTCTTAGAAGAAAATTCTTGTATGCATACTATTTTTCCATTTGGTAATATCTTTAAAAACTTATATAACAAAGGCCTTTTAGTATCATAATTAGCCTCCACTACAAATATAAGCTCTTCTCCCACTATCATATTAGGTGTAAGTGTTTTAAAGTCAGTTATTTCTACTTCTTCTATATCTTTTACCTCTAATTTTATAACAGTAAAATCATCAACATTATTTACTGAATCTACTCTTTTACATTCAATCAATATTTCCTTTTGTCCTGCACTATTAGCTGTAAAACTAAATAAATTATCTGTACCATAATCTCTAAGAGGCTCCCAATCTACTTCTCCCTTAATCCAAAATCTATATAATAATAGTTCTTCATCAGATAGTACAGATATATTAATCTTATCTCCAATATGCAACTTATTTTTTTCAAACTGAACATCCTTTATAAGCCTTACCTTATCATTGACTACTACGTTTATCCTCTCAGAATAAGGCTTACTAGAGTCTTTAGTTTCTCCTAAGACCATAATCATATATCTTCCAACATTCTTAGGAGTCCATGTACATTTTTGTTTTGCTGAATAATCCTGAATAGAGTTCCATACTCCATCATATCCTTCTATGAATTTATAATTTATTATATCTTTTAATTCAGATGAAACTGATATTTCAACTTCTTCATTTATAGATAAATCATTTTTTTTATTTAATTCTATTAACATATCCCCCATATACATGCACCTCTCTCTAACAAGTCCCTCTTTTACATATTTTCCCTAATGTAATTATACAGCAATTTTTTTTAATTTTACAGTTGAAATTTGTCTATAAACTGTAAAAAAAGAATAAACCATACATTATTATCTATAGTTTATTCTAAGTTCCATCTATATTAATTAAAATAATGGAGATACCTAAACAGGCATCTCCATCTACAATTATTGTCATATTATTTTAATCTTGATTCTAATTCAGCTTTTAATTCTTCATAGCCTGGTTTACCAAGTAAAGCAAACATATTTTTCTTATATGCTTCAACACCTGGTTGGTCAAATGGATTAACACCTAATAAGTATCCGCTTATTGCACATGCTTTTTCAAAGAAGTAAACCATTTGTCCAAAGTAGTAAGCGCTTAATTCTGGAATATTTAATACCATATTTGGAACTCCACCATCATTATGAGCTAATAAAGTTCCTTTAAATGCTTGCTTATTAACAAAGTCTATTGTCTTTCCGGCTAAGAAGTTTAATCCATCTGTATCAACTTCTGCTTCTTCTAGAACAATTTCTTTAAGTGGATTTTCAACATTTAATACTGTTTCGAACATTATTCTTGATCCATCTTGAATGAATTGTCCCATAGAATGTAAATCAGTTGAGAAATCTACTGCTGCTGGGAAAATACCTTTTTGATCCTTTCCTTCTGATTCTCCATATAATTGCTTCCACCATTCATTGAAGTAATGTAAAGCTGGTTCATAGTTAACTAATACTTCTATATTTTTACCTTTATTATATAAAGCATTTCTCATAGCTGCATATTGATAACATTCATTTTCCTTAATTGAAGGATTTGAATACTTTTCTCTTGCATCTGCTGCACCTTGCATCATATCATCTATGTTAATTCCAGCTGCTGCAATTGGTAATAATCCTACTGCAGTTAATACTGAAAATCTTCCACCTACGTCATCTGGAATAACGAAAGTTTCATATCCCATTGTATCTGCTAAATTCTTTAATGCTCCTCTTGCTTTATCAGTAGTAGCATATATTCTAGATTTAGCACCTTCAACACCATATTTCTTTTCCATATAGTCTTTAAATATTCTAAACGCTATAGCTGGTTCAGTAGTTGTTCCTGATTTTGAAATAACGTTAACAGATATATCTTTTCCTTCAATTACTTCTAAAAGATCAGCTACATATGTTGAACTTATGTTATTTCCAACAAAGAATACTTGTGGAGTGTTTCTCTTACTGTTATCTAAAACATTATAGAAATGATTTTTAAGCATTTCAATTGCTGCTCTAGCACCTAAGTATGATCCTCCAATACCTATTACTACAAGTACATCTGAATCACTCTTAATTTTTTCTGCTGCTTTTTTAATTCTATCAAATTCAGCCTTATCATAATTAACAGGTAAATCTAACCATCCTAAAAAATCATTTCCTGCTCCAGTTCCTTCATGAACTGTTTCATGTGCGCATTTCACCATAGCTTCCATCTTTTCTATTTCAGAAAAGTCTGCATATGGCATTACTTTTGACAAATCTAAACTTAAACCTTTATTCATCTATTTACCTCCATTGAATCGTGAAATCATTAACATAGTTAATTATAACACATTTTATCTATTTGTATAAATTTTTAACAATAAAATCTTTATATCTTTAACTTAGCTCTTGAATTTTTGCATCTAATTCTTCTATATATTGCTCAAAAGTTAAATTCCTATCCATAATTTCTTTTGCCACTTCACTATTTCCTATATATCTATAATGCCATGGCTCATATAAAAAACCTGTTATATTCTCTTTTCCTTTCATATATCTAAGGATAAAGCCATATTTATAACAATTTTCCTTAAGCCATGCATAAGCTTCTGTAGAATCAAAATTATCATCCATATCTTGATAATCTTCACTTAATATATCTAAAGCTAATCCTGTCTGATGTTCACTTTGCCCTGGTTTTGCTGTATACCTATCTGCTTCTTCTTGTCCTTCATTTACAACTCTTGAATTATAAAGGCTCTCTTGTACCTCATAAGATCTATATCCTGAAGCTCCAAGTAAAGTTATGCCATCTTCCTTTGCTGCTTCAAACATTGCTTTTGCAGCTTCAGCTGTTGATTTTGCTAAATATCTTGTTTCAATATAACTTACAAAGTCTATTTCACTTAAGACAAGTTCATCTGGTACATAATCTGAACTTAAAGTATTATTTCTATTTACTAACATCATTAAGGAATTATTTTTTATGTTCAGTAATTTTTCTAATTCTTCATTATTATCTGATGCTTTTTCAGTCTCTCCTTCAGTTACTATATTGCTTTCATCTTCTAAGTGTATGTTATTATCTACCTCTGAAGTAAATATTTTATCTCTGCCTAATATAAGTGCTCCTGATATTACTATAACAATCAATAATGCAAATATAACTCCATCTTTTTTTTTCTTTTTAAAGTCCATTTTTTTCCCCTTTTCCAACTTATCCTATTTGATTTTATCATAACTTTTTAAATATAAAAAATTCTTTAAACTTATTTCACATATTTATTTTATACTAATTTGTAATTTTTCTTCAATCTATTTTTAAATAATGTCTATATATATCATAAAATATTCCTTAAATTTTATAAAAATATAGAAAAGGAACTATCGCTAACAGATTTTTTATCCGCTATTGTGACAGTTCCTTTTTATTAACTAATATCGAAAGTTATTTCCATATATACACTTTTAAATATATATTAAAAAATAAATGTCTTTCCTAAAAAATATAATATAACTATTATTCCTAAGATTATTCTATACCATCCAAAAACAGTAAAATCATGCTTTTTAACATAATCTGTTAGGAATTTAATTGATATCATAGATACTATAAAAGCTACGATCATACCAATTAATAATACTGATATTTCAGTTCCTGTAAATGTAAGTCCAAATTTTAATATTTTTAGTAAACTTGCCCCAAACATTACTGGTATCGCTAAGAAAAAAGTAAATTCTGTAGCTAACCCTCTTGAAACTCCAAATATTATTGCACCAACTATAGTTGCACCTGAACGAGATGTTCCTGGAAAAATTGCTGCAATAAGTTGAAATAATCCAATAATAACTGCATCCTTATATGTAATATCAGAAAGCTTTGTTTTCATAAACACTCTTCCTTTATTTTTCTTTTCAACTATAATAAATGCAATACCAACAATAATTAATGCTAATGCAACAGTTTGATAATTATAAAATAGTTCGTCAATCTTATCATCAAATAATATTCCTACTATTGCTGCTGGAATACATGCAACTACAATTTTAAACCACATTTGAAAAGTATCTTTTTTTACTAAGAATTTTTCACTTGTTGAAAATGGAAACAACTTTTTCCAATAAAGTACTACAACAGCCATTACAGCTCCTAATTGAATTACTACAAAGAACATTTCTTTAAATGCAGGTGACACATTAAGTTTGATAAATTCATCAACTAAAATCATATGTCCTGTACTACTTACTGGTAGCCATTCTGTAATTCCTTCAACAATACCTAGTATTATTGCCTTAAAAATTAATATAATGTCCATAGTTAACTCCTTATTTCTTTTTTTATTGATTTAACTTTAATATTTTATCATAAAAAACATTACATAAGTTATATTATTTATTACATTTATCTTAATTCCTGTAAAACTTATCTTTTATTTCACAAAAAAAATTATCATAATCATCTTACATCTTTTTTCAGATTATAGCATTTAGAGTCTAGTCCAAGTCAACAACAAATGATTTTTTGTTTCTTTATAGCTTTAAAATCCTCGTACTTCTTGAAAAAAATTAATGATAATTGTAGAATAAAAACTGATTTACAAAAAATATGCGCTATACTCCACTTTATAGGAGACAGCAGCAGGAGGTAATTTAAATATGAAAACATTAAATTTTGACGTGCGTCGTATGTGCCAATTGGCCTTATTGATTGCACTAGAACTACTTATGGGCTATACTCCACTTGGTTATCTGCAATTAGGATTTATTGCAGCCTCTCTTCTTTCCATTCCAGTAGCAGTAGGAGCTATTGTTTTAGGACCAATTGAAGGACTAATACTTAGTTTAGTCTTTGGTCTTATAAGTTTTGCTAAAGGATTTTCCAGCACTGGCTTGATGACACAAGCTATGTTCTCAGCCAGTATTATTGGTAGCTTTATTGTTACTGTAGGTGGACGTATTTTAATGGGATTATCCACTGGAGCTATTGTCTTAGGTCTAAAAAAACTTCTACCAAAACATGATAATTTTCGTTGTTTAATTGGTAGCATATCAGCTCCTTTGCTAAACACATTTTTTTACATGAGCTTATTAATGCTAATTTTTTATAATACTGACTATATACAAGGATTAAGTCAAGCTACTGGTTTAACTAATCCATTTTTATTAATATTATCTATGGTTGGTGTACAAGCTTTGATAGAAACTGCTATTTGTTCTGTAATTTCTTTTACTGTAAGTAAAACACTATTACTTTATTTTAAAAAAAATTAAGCAATTTCTTTTAAAGAATAAAATCAACCTTTATAAAAAAGCAGTTTTGATATTTCAGTGAACTGCCTCTAAAGGAAAAGCTGTAAAACCCTTGTAAACAAAGGCTTTACAGCTCAGTTTCAACTATTCAAATTCTATAGTAGCTGGTGGTTTTCCTGTGCAATCATAGAATACACGGTTAACTCCATTAACTTCATTTACTATTCTAGTTGTTACTTTTCCAAGTACTTCCCATGGAAGATCAGCAGATTCTGCTGTCATGAAATCACTTGTAGTTACTGCTCTAAGTGCAACTGCATAATCATAAGTTCTTTCATCACCCATAACTCCTACAGATCTCATATTAGTTAACGCTGCAAAGTATTGCCCGATTTCTTTATCTAAACCAGCCTTAGCAATTTCTTCTCTATAAATTGCATCAGCTTCTTGAACTATCTTTACCTTTTCAGCTGTTACTTCACCAATTATTCTTATACCTAATCCTGGTCCTGGGAATGGTTGTCTATATACTAATTTTTCAGGTATACCAAGTTCTAATCCTGCTTTTCTTACTTCATCCTTAAATAATAATCTTAAAGGTTCAATTATTTCTTTAAAATCAACATAATCAGGAAGCCCCCCAACATTATGATGAGATTTTATCACTGCTGAATCACCAAGACCACTTTCAATTATATCTGGATAAATTGTTCCTTGAACTAAGAAATCTACCATACCTATTTTCTTAGCTTCTTCTTCAAATACTCTAATGAACTCTTCACCAATAATTTTTCTCTTTCTTTCTGGATCTTCTACTCCAGCAAGAGCTTCATAGAATCTATCTTGTGCATTTACTCTAATAAAGTTTAAATCATAGTGTCCTTCTGGCCCAAAGATAGCTTCTACTTCATCACCTTCATCTTTACGAAGTAAACCATGATCAACAAACACACATGTTAATTGCTTACCAATTGCTTTTGATAAAAGAACTGCTGCTACTGATGAATCAACACCACCTGATAATGCACATAGTGCTTTACCATTACCAATTCTTTCACGAATTTCTTCAATTGATTTTTCAACAAAAGAATCCATTGTCCAATCTCCAGCACAATTACAAATATTGTACACAAAGTTTGATAACATCTTAGTTCCTTCTTTAGTATGCATAACTTCAGGATGGAATTGAACTGCATATAAGTTCTTTTCTACACATTCCATAGCTGCCACAGGACATACTGGAGTACTTCCTACTATATTAAAATCTTCTGGAGCTTTTTCTATATAATCTGTATGGCTCATCCAACATATAGTCTTGTCTTGTACACCTTCAAATATTTTTGATTTTGCATCCACACTAACTTCTGTTTTACCATATTCACTAACTGGAGCAGTTGCTACACTTCCTCCTAATAAATAAGCCATTAGTTGTGATCCATAGCATATTCCTAGCACTGGTATTCCAATATTAAATATTTCTTTATCACATAGCGGTGAGTTTTCACCGTATACACTATTAGGTCCACCAGTAAATATTATTCCCTTTGGATTCATTTCTCTTATTTTTTCTATACTTAAATTATACGGATGAACCTCACAATATACATTACATTCTCTGACTCTTCTTGCTATTAACTGATTATACTGACCACCAAAGTCAAGCACTAGTATTAATTCTTTCTTCATTGAAATCCTCCTAATGTCCTTTTATAGTATTACTCTCTAACGCTATAGTTTGGAGCTTCTTTTGTTATATTGATATCATGTGGATGGCTTTCTCTTATACCTGAAGCAGTTTGAACCACAAATTTAGCATTTTCATATAAATTATCTAATGTTGGTGCTCCTAAATATCCCATACCTGATTTTATTCCACCTAATAATTGGAATATAGTATCTGATACTGGTCCCTTATAAGCAACTCTCCCTTCAACGCCTTCTGGTACAAATTTCTTTGTTCCATTTTGGAAATATCTATCACTAGATCCTTTTTCCATAGCTGCTAAAGATCCCATACCTCTATATACTTTGTATGTTCTTCCTTGATATATTTCAGTTTCTCCTGGAGATTCCTCACATCCAGCTAGCATTGAACCCATCATACAAACCTGTGCCCCTGCTGCTAAAGCCTTAACTATATCTCCTGAATACTTTAATCCACCATCAGCAATAACCGGAACACCATATTTTCTTCCTTCTTCTACACAATCCATAACTGCTGTTAATTGTGGAACACCTACACCAGCAACTATTCTTGTTGTACAAATTGATCCTGGTCCTATACCAACTTTAACACAATCAGCTCCTGCTTCAACTAAGTCTCTTACTGCTTCCGCTGTAGCAATATTACCTGCTATTATTTGAAGTTCTGGATAAACACTCTTTATTTTTCTTACACCTTCAATAACACCTTTACTATGTCCATGCGCTGTATCAAGTGTAATAACATCTACTTTTGCTTTTACTAAGGCTTCAACTCTTTCCATCATATCGTTAGTAATTCCTACTGAAGCTCCACATAAAAGTCTTCCTTTACTATCTTTTGCTGCATTAGGATATGCCTTTGCCTTTTCAATATCTTTTATAGTAATTAATCCTTTTAAATTGTTATCATCATCTATTAAAGGAAGTTTTTCTATTTTATGCTTCTTTAAGATTTCTAAAGCTTCTTCTAAAGTAGTTCCTTCCTTTGCTGTTATTAATGGGCTCTTTGTCATTACTTCATCAAGTGTCTTATCATAGTTTGTTTCAAAAACTATATCTCTATTAGTTATTATTCCAACTAATTTAGTTCCTCTTGTTACAGGAACTCCTGAAATTCTATATTTAGCCATTAATTCTAATGCTTGTCTTACTGTGTTATCTTCATTTAAGAATATTGGATCAGTAATTACGCCATTTTCCTGTCTCTTAACTCTATCTACTTCTATAGCTTGTTCTTCTATAGTCATGTTCTTATGGATTATACCAATTCCGCCTTCTCTTGCCATAGCTATAGCCATTTTAGATTCAGTAACAGTATCCATACTTGCACTCATTAATGGTATATTTAATGATATTTTCTTTGTTAATTTAGTTTTTAAACTAACTTCATTAGGTAAAATTTCTGATTTGTTTGGTACTAATAACACATCATCAAATGTGTAAGCAGTTTTAATAATTTGAGCCATTGTTATTCCCTCCAAATATATAAAAATATGTAATAATTGCTAATATAATCTATTTAATTGTAAAAAAAAGCATATTAACCTTTAAGTAAGGTTAATACGCCTAATAATCTTAAACTTATTCTATAAGATATAAAGACATTTAATCTTACTTATAGTCGGAAATTAATGGTTTCCGGTAGAAACGCCCTGCCATATTCAGGGTATATATAAGTTTTCATAATGTTTGTTGCCTTGCGATTTTTTTTTTAATTATAGAGTATTTACTTTATATTGTCAACATTAAAACAACTCTAGCAAATCTATTTTTCTCCACTTTTGACATATCATAATTTACCCTATTATAATTACCACCATTGATGATACCTATAATCTAATGTTGCTAATAAAAGCTTCCCTCATTATATAATAAAAATGCTATATTTTCATCAATGATATATACCAGTTAATTATTTCTGTACTATATAATAATGAAATAATTGCTCCTATAGCTAAGTATGGACCAAATGCTATTTCTGCTTTTCTTTCCTTAAACTTTAATATCAAGAATATGCTAGCTATAATTCCTCCTAGAATAAATGCTATAAACAAAGCAAGCATAAGCCCTTTAATACCTAAAAATAATCCTATAATTAAAGCAATCTCAATATCACCTTCTCCCATACCTCCAGTAAAAAATACTATTGCTCCAATAACTATTACTCCTAAAGCTCCAGCTAATAAATTTTCCCAGGGTATTTGCCATGAAATTAATAAATCTATTATCTCTATAAAGATAAAGGCTCCTATCCCAAAGATGGTAGTGGATTTATATATGTAGTGTGTTTTTAAATCAATACCTGCAATAACTATTAAAAGAGAACTTAATAAAAACCCTTTTAATGAATCAATTGAATTTCCATAATTACAGTATATAAGAACATATAATAATGAATTGAGCATTTCAATAAGAGAATATTTAATAGATATCCTCTCTCCACATCCTCTGCATCTCCCCTTTAAAAATAAATAACTTAAAAGAGGAATTAAGTCATAGCTCTGCAATTTATAGCTACAAGTGGTGCAATGAGATGGTGGAAATATAATGGATTCTTCTCGTGGAATTCTATAAATACATACATTTAAAAAACTACCTATACATAATCCAATAATTGCAATGAATATAATCTCCAAATATATAACACTTCCTTTATATTTATAATAATTATTAAAATTATTAACATTTTAGTAATAATTTATAATGTATTAAAAATAAAAACTTTAATGAAAATATAAAAAAACACCAAACAATTTTACTTGCTTGGTGTTTTTTTATATTAATACATTCCATCCATTCCCATTCCTGGAGCTGGTGCTGGAGCTTCCTTTTGTGGAATATCTACTACAGCAGCTTCTGTTGTTAAGAATGTAGATGCTACTGATGCTGCATTTTGAAGTGCTGATCTTGTAACCTTTGTTGGATCAACAATTCCTGCTTGAAGCATATTTACATATTTATCATTTAATGCATCATATCCAATTCCTGCTTCACTGTATTTAACTTTTTCAATGATTACTGAACCTTCAAGTCCTGCATTTATAGCAATTTGTCTCATTGGCTCTTCTAGAGCTTTAACAATTATATTTATACCTACTTGTGTATCATCAACTTCTGAAGTTAATTCTGCTACTTTATTAATTGCATTTACATAAGCAGTTCCACCACCTGGAACAATTCCTTCTTCCACAGCTGCTTTTGTAGCTGCTAAAGCATCTTCGATTCTTAGCTTTCTTTCTTTTAATTCAGTTTCTGTAGCAGCTCCAACTTTGATTACTGCAACTCCACCTGAAAGTTTTGCTAATCTTTCTTGAAGCTTTTCTTTGTCAAATTCAGAAGATGTTTCTTCGATTTGCGTCTTTATTTGATTTATTCTTTCTTTAATAAGTGATTTTTCACCTTTTCCATTTACTATTGTAGTATTTTCCTTAGTAACTTTTACACTTTCAGCTTGACCAAGCATATCTAAAGTTACTTCCTTTAAATCTCTTCCTAATTCTTCTGATATAACTTCTCCACCTGTTAAAACTGCTATATCTTGTAGCATTTCTTTTCTTCTATCACCGAATCCAGGAGCCTTAACAGCAACACAGTTAAATGTTCCCCTTAACTTATTAACTACTAATGTAGCCATTGCTTCACCTTCAACATCTTCTGCAATGATTAAAAGTTTTCTACCATTTTGAACTATTTGTTCAAGTATTGGTAAAATTTCTTGTATGTTAGTAATCTTCTTATCAGTTATTAAAATTAATGGGTTATCAAGTAATGCTTCCATCTTTTCAGTATCAGTTGCCATATAAGGACTTACATATCCTCTATCAAATTGCATACCTTCTACTACATCTAATTCTGTTCCCATAGATTTAGATTCTTCTACAGTGATAACTCCTTCATTTCCTACTTTCTCCATAGCATCAGAAATAAGAGTTCCTATTTCTTCATCAGCTGCTGATATGGCTGCAACTCTTGCAATATCTTCCTTACCAGCTACTGGCTTTGATATATTCTTTATTTCTTCAACTGCCACATCCACAGCTTTTCTTATACCACTTCTTATAAGTATTGGATTTGCACCAGCTGTAACATTCTTAAGTCCTTCTCTTATTATAGCTTGTGCTAAAAGAGTAGCAGTAGTAGTACCGTCTCCAGCAACATCATTAGTCTTTGTTGCCACTTCCTTAACTAATTGTGCACCCATATTTTCATATGGATCTTCTAATTCTATTTCTCTTGCTATAGATACACCATCATTTGTGATTAATGGTGAACCAAACTTCTTATCTAATATAACATTTCTTCCTTTAGGTCCTAATGTAACCTTTACTGTATTAGCTAGCTTATCAACACCAGATTGCATAGCTCTTCTTGCTTCTTCTCCAAATTCAATCATTTTAGCCATAATAATTATCCTCCTTTTTATTCAACAATTGCTAATATATCATCTTGTCTTAATATTATATATTCTTCTCCAGCAACTTTTACATCTGTTCCTGCATATTTTGAATATAAAATCTTATCTCCAACTTTTACGTCCATTTCTACCCTTTTGCCATCTACAACAGCTCCTGGACCTACAGCCATAACTTTAGCTTCTTGTGGCTGTTCTTTAGCTGTACCTGTTAGAACTATACCACTCTTTGTAGTTGATTCAGCCTCTAGTTTCTTTATAACAACTCTATCTCCTAATGGTCTAATATTCATTTAAAAATACCTCCTATCACTTTTGTTAGCACTCACCATCTCAGAGTGCTACTATCTATATTTTTATAATATATCCTTTTTCCTTACTTTTCAAATATTACTTTTTTTATTATTGCCTTTTAATGGTTAAATATAACTTAATATTTAAATTTATATTTTATTTACTCTATGTTTCTTATCATTCCTTCATTTTTTAAAATTTTATATCTTTTACATTTAAAGTAAATCTTTTGATGTATATTTCTATCATAAGATTTATATTTTCTAAATCACTTATTTACTATAACTTTTCTCTCAAGATTAATGTCTTTAAATTTTTCTAACTTTTCATTTTTTATTACTGCTTTTATAGGAGATCCATTATTTATCTTAACAAAGGCTGCCTTAGCTTTAGCAGGTGTAACTATTGTTCCAGCTCCATTTATACATCCACCTTCACACATCATACCTTCTATAAAATTACCTGAAAGTCTACCTGCTTTGGCCATGGTCATTGTCTTCTTACATTCTAAACCTGAAACTTTTACTGGCTTGAAGTCAATGGTTGCTCCACTATCTTTAACGTAATTTTCTATAGCTGCTGTTAATCCTCCTGACATACCAAAGTTTCTACCAAATACAGAACCATCAGTAACATCATCTTCCTCACATTCATATGGATTAACTACAAAGGCAGCATATAATGCTAAAAGTTCTTCAAAAGTAAGTACATAATCAACAGCACCTTCAACACCATTTCTAATAGCTTCTGCTTTTTTAGCTGTACATGGTCCTATAAATACTATTTTTGCTTCTGGATCTTGTGCCTTTACATATTTAGCTGTTGCTACCATCGGTGATACAGTACCTGAAATCTTTCCTACTTCAGTAGATACTGTCTTTTCAATAAAGCTTAAAAATCCAGGACAGCACGAATTAGTCATATATTTATCACCATTTTCCATTCTTTCAATAAACTCATTGCTTTCATGAACAGTTACTGCATCAGCTCCTAAAGCAGCTTCTATCATATCCACAAAACCAAGCTTTTTAATGGAATTTCTAATCTTACCATAATTCATTGCTGCTCCAAATTGTCCTGTAATTGCTGGTGCTACTATGGCATACATTCTTCTTCCTCTACCTAACCTCTTAGCCACTGGTACTATCAAACTCTTATCAGAAATAGCACCAAAAGGACATGCTGTCATACATGCTCCACAATTTACACATTTTTCTTCTTTTATCATTGCTCTTCTATCTTCAGGATTAATATCCAAAGCTCCAGTAGGACAAGATCTCTTACATGGTCTCATAACTTCCGATATAGCATCATATGAACATGCTTTTTTACACATTCCACATTCTCTACATAGCTCTTGATTAATATATGCCTTTCCATTAACAATGCTTATTGCACCAAAATTACATGCTTCTTTGCATCTATGAGCAATACAATTTCTACATGAATCTGTTACATTATACTTATTAATTGGACATCTATCGCAGGCTGCCTCAATAACATACATTATTTGTTCATCTGGCCTTATATCAACAAGCTTATACTCAACCTTATCTCCATCAGCTAAACATCCTGATGCAAGCTTTGCTCTTTCTAAAACTATAGCTCTTTCTTTATATACACAACATCTATATGTGGGCTTATTCCCTTTAATAACTTCATATGGAATCTTTTCAATATTATTTAAAGTTACACTATCTTCTTTAGCAAGTTTTGCTACCGCTGTTAGAACCTCATGCTTAAGTTTTTTAAGTTGAGTTTCAAATTGAAACATATCTTTTCCCCCTATCAAATCCTTCTCAATACTCCACATAATATTATACTACATTTTGTTAATTTATTGTATATTTTCATAATTATGTAATTTAAAACTATAAAAAATAGTCAATACACTAAATATATTGACTATTTTTACCAATTATACATTAATACTATTTTCTCTTGCATAATAGAATAAATATTGTTGCGCTAAACCTGAAAGTTCACCAAATTTCTCTCTACCAAATACTCTTATCTTATTTAATGAAACATCTGGTGCAACATAGAAATGAATCATTGCTCTCTTAATCCATACATCTACTGGGAAAGCAGACTTTTTCCCCATAGAGAAAAGCATGATGCAATCTGCCACCTTAGCACCTACTCCTTTAAAAGCTTGTAATGCAATATGACATTCATCTGTTGGAAGTGACATTATATACTCTAAATCATACATCTTTAATTCATCAGTTAACTTTCCTGATTTCTTTGCTTCTAAAGCCCTATTTATATTATAAATTGTATCAATTATGTATTTACTTCTGAAAGATGCTCCTGTTTCTTGTATATCTTCAAGTGTTGCTTTCTTTAATTGTTCTGGTGTTGGAAAAGCATGATACACTTCACCTTTATACTCTATCTTATCACCAAACTTTTCTGAAATTTTCTTAATAGTCTTCATTATTGAAGGAATACTGTTTCTTGCTGAAATAATAAAACTGATTACCATTTCAAAAGGATCTTGGTTTAATAATCTTATTCCATAACCAAATTCTATAGCTTGTTTTAATAAGTCATCCTTACTTAACTCTTCTTTTAATGGTCCATACTCTGTATTTAAATCAAAATAATTTTCCCATATATTTTTGAAGTCATCCATATTAGTATTGTGAATTATTACCTGATCATCTTCTTGAGTAATCTCTATTACTCTCCTATTAGACACAACTATATAATCAGTATCAGTAACTCTCTGCCATCTAAAGCACTGTCCACATTCCAATATTTGTTTAATGTTAAAATTCTTAACACCTTTTATTATCACTGAATCATTTGACTCTATTATTTCTCTATAATCCATAAAACACCTCATCCTTTGCTCTATTATTTATATTTTATCTTTAACTAATATCTTGATTATTACTCAACAACTTTTATAAGCTATAAATAATACAATTATCTATTAACAATAATTATTTCTTATATTATAACGTAAAAAAATAAAAGTATCAAAAATAGAGATATAAAAAATGCTGCTAATTGATAATTAAGTAGAAAACTCATAGAGTTTCTTTAAAATATAAAAAGGAATTTCCCCTTAAGGAAACTCCTCATTAATTTTTAATTCTTAATTATTATTGATAATTAAAGAATCCTCTTCCGCTCTTTCTTCCAAGCCAACCAGCTCTAACATATTTTCTTAATATATTACTTGCTCTATATTTTGTATCTCCTGTTTCTTTATATAATACATCCATAATAGCTAAGCATACATCAAGACCAACTAAATCTCCTAGTGCTAAAGGCCCCATTGGGTGATTTGCACCATATTTCATAGCTGTGTCTATATCTTCTGCTGAAGCAATTCCTTCTTGAAGGATAAATGATGCTTCATTAATCATTGGAATAAGTATTCTATTAACAACAAATCCTGGAGCTTCTGCAACTTCAACTGGATTCTTTCCTATAGCTTCTGATAATTCCTTTACAGTATTAAAAGTTTCATCTGATGTAGCTATTCCTCTAATAACTTCAACAAGTTTCATTACTGGAGCTGGATTGAAGAAGTGCATTCCAATAACTTTATCAGGTCTCTTAGTAGCTGAAGCCACTTCAGTTATTGATAAAGAAGATGTATTGGAAGCTAATATTGTGCTTTCCTTACAAATACTATCTAATTCTGCAAATATAGATTTTTTAATTTCCATATTTTCTATTGCTGCTTCTACAACTAAATCACAATCTGCTGCTAAGTTCATATCAGTTGTTCCTGATATTCTTGAAAGAACTACTTCCTTTGTAGCTTCATCCATTTTTCCTTTAGCAACTAATTTACTTAAGTTTTTATTAATTCCAGCTAATCCTCTTTCAACAAATTCATCTTTTATATCTCTTACAATAACTTCATAACCTTTTTGAGCAAAAGCTTGAACTATTCCTGCTCCCATAGTTCCAGCACCTAAAACAAAAATCTTTTCCATTCAATTCCCCTCCATAACTTTTAATGAATAATGAAAAATTATTGATAAAATTCTAAACTAGTTTTTTCTTCATTTTTAATTTTTACGCTTCTTGAATTTCTTTTAATTGAGTAATCATTTCTGGTATTACTTTATTTAAATCTCCAACTATTCCATAGTCAGCAACATTCATAATTGGAGCTGTTTCATCTTTATTAATTGCTATAATCATATCTGAATCTTGCATACCAGCAACATGTTGAATAGCTCCTGAAATACCACAAGCTACATATATTATAGGTTTAACAGTTTTTCCTGTTTGTCCAACTTGATATGCTGCATCTATCCATCCTTTTTCAACAGCTGCTCTAGATCCAGCCACAACACCACCTAAAATATCAGCTAACTGTTTTAATAATCCAAAATTTTCTTCAGAACCTACTCCTCTTCCCCCTGAAACTATTACCTTAGCTTCACCGATATCAATTATTTCTTTATTAGCTTTAACTATTTCTAAAACTTGAGTTCTTATATCTGAAGGTTCTATTTGAACTTTAACATTTTTCACAACGAATTCAGTATTCTTTTCAGTAGATTTAGCAAAAACCCCTGGTCTTACAGTGGCCATTTGAGGTCTATGATCTGGGCATGCAATTGTAGCCATTAAGTTACCACCAAAAGCTGGTCTAGTAGCTAATAAAGCACCATTACTAACTTCTACTGCTAATGAAGTACAGTCAGCAGTTAACCCTGTTGATAATCTTGCAGCTACTCTTGGCCCTAAATCTCTTCCAATAAATGTAGCCCCAATAAATATAATTCCTGGCTTTCTTTCATTTGCCAAATCACAAATTACTTTTGTATAGCCATCAGTTGTATAATGTTCTAATTCTGGACTTTCAGCCACAAGTACTTCGTCAGCACCATGTTCTCCTAAAGTAGATGCTAATCCTTCTACATTATTTCCTAATAATATTGCTGTAAGCTTAACTCCTAATTCATTTGCAAGTCTCTTTCCCTCTCCTAATAACTCTAAAGAAACTTTTTGTAATTTACCTTCTCTTTGTTCAGCAAAAACCCAAATACCTTTATAATCTGCTATATTCATTTTTCAATTCCTCCCTTAAGCAATCCTAGATATAATGCTTTTCCTTTAATTTACCTAAAACATATGAAACTGCTTCTGGTGCACTTTCCTTTACCACTTCTCCAGCACCTTTAGCTTCTTTAGTCATAGATTTCTTAACTTTAGTTGGAGATCCCTTTAATCCTATTTGTGATGCATCAATATCAAGATCATTTGCTGTAAATACAGTTATTTCTTTATCCTTAGTGGCAAATATCCTTCCAACATTCATATATCTAGGATGGTTTAATTCAGCTATAGCAGTTAAAAGTACTGGAGTTTTAACCTTAATTATTTCATATCCATCTTCTAATGCTCTATTTACTAATAATCCATCACTTTCTACTTCAACATTTTGTACATATGTTACTTGAGGTATTGCTAAATGTTCAGCAATTTCAGGACCAACTTGTGCTGTATCACCATCAATAGCTTGTCTACCTCCAAAGATAATATCATAGTCTAAGTTTCTTATGGCTGAAGCTATTGTTCTTGAAGTAGCTAATGTATCAGCTCCACCAAAAGCTCTATCTGTAATTAATATTGCATCATCTGCCCCCATACATAAAGCTTCTCTTAAAGCATCCTTTGCTTGAAGAGGTCCCATGCTTATTACTGTAATTTTTCCTCCATGACTTTCTTTTAAGCATAGTGCAGCTTCTAAGGCATGCTTATCCTCTGGATTTATTATTGAAGGAACACCTTCTCTAATTAATGTTCCTGTTTTTTGATCTATTTTAACAACAGTTGTATCTGGAACTTGTTTTAAACAAACTACTATATTCATTATTTTAAGCCTCCCTTAATTACTTTAATAAGCTTCCTGAAATAACCATCTTTTGAACTTCAGAAGTTCCTTCATAAATTTCAGTAATCTTAGCATCTCTCATCATTCTTTCCATTGGATATTCCTTAGTATATCCATATCCACCAAATAATTGAACAGCCTTAGTTGTAACATCCATAGCTACCTCTGCTGCATATAATTTTGCTCTAGCAGCATCTACTGAATATGGTTGTTTATTTTCTTTTAACCATGCAGCTTTATATACTAAGAATCTAGCAGCTTCAATTTTTGTGCTCATTTCAGCAACCATCCATTGTAATCCTTGAAATGCTGATATAGGTCTACCAAATTGTTTTCTTTCCTTCATATATTTAATAGCTTCCTCTAAAGCACCTTCTGCAATTCCTAATGCTTGAGCAGCTATACCAATTCTTCCTCCATCAAGAGTTTTCATTGCTATACCAAAACCTTTTCCTTCTCTACCAATTAAATTTTCCTTTGGAACTACACAGTTTTCAAATATAAGCTCTGTAGTAGAAGATGCTCTTATACCAAGCTTGTCCTCTTTCTTTCCTATTGAGAATCCTAGGAAGCCTTTTTCAACAATAAATGCTGATATTCCCTTAGTACCCTTTGATTTATCAGTCATGGCAAATACGATAAATGTATCAGCTACGCCCCCATTAGTGATAAATATCTTAGAACCATTTAATATATAGTTATCTCCATCTAATACTGCTGTAGTTTGTTGTCCTGCTGCATCTGTACCTGCTCCTGGTTCAGTAAGTCCAAATGCACCAATCTTATTTCCTGTACATAAGTCTCTTAAATATTTTTCTTTTTGTTCAGGAGTACCATTTTCATTTATTAATGAAGCACAAAGTGATGTATGTGCTGAAAGAATAACTCCTGTAGTAGCACAAACTTTTGATAGCTCTTCCACTGCTAGGATATAAGATAATACATCACCACCAGCTCCACCAAATTCAGTAGGGAAAGGAATTCCCATCATTCCTAACTCTCCCATTTTCTTAACGTTTTCCATTGGAAATCTTTCTGTTACATCTATTTCAGCAGCTATTGGTTTAACTTCATTAACTGCAAAATCTCTAACCATTTGCCTAACTAATTCTTGCTCCTTAGTCAATGTAAAATTCATACTTTTACCTCCCATAAATTGCCCTTATACATACTTAAACACATTTATTTAAAACAAATTATTATTTATTTTGGAAATTCTTTTCTCTTCTTTCTAGAAATGCACTCATTCCTTCTTTTTGATCTAAAGAATCAAAGCAGCTTCCGAAATCCCCTGCCTCTATTTCTATAGCCTTATCTATATCCACTTGCATACCTCTATTTATAGCATCTTTACATGTTTTAACAGCTATTGGTGCATTGGAACATATAGCTTTAGCCATAGTTCTTGCTTCATCCATTAATTTATCTAAAGGCACAACTTTATTTACTAATCCTATTGCTAATGCTTCATCAGCTTTTACCATTACACACGTATAGATTAATTCCTTTGCCTTTCCTTCACCAACAAGTCTTGGAAGTCTTTGAGTTCCACCAAACCCAGGAGTTATACCAAGTCCTGCCTCAGGTTGCGCAAACTTAGCTTTTTCAGATGCAATTCTTATATCACATGCCATTGCAAGTTCACATCCTCCTCCTAAAGCAAATCCTGAAATTGCTGCTATGACAGGTTTATCTAAATTTTCAAGTCTTCTAAATACTTTATTACCTAGTAACCCAAACTCCTTTCCACCTTTTGAATCAAGATCTTTCATTTCTGAAATGTCAGCACCAGCAACAAAGGATTTTTCTCCTGAACCAGTTAAAATTACACAGTAAATCTCTTTATCATTTTCTAAATCTTCTATCACTGCATTTAACTCTTTTAAAGTTTCAGAGTTTAAAGCATTTAAAGCTTTAGGTCTGTTTATTGTTACAATAGCAATATTACCCTCTTTTTCTAAAAGAACATTATTAAATTCCATAGTTGCCTCCCTATACATCAATCCCACATACTATTTGTTAATTATATAACAAATATCAACAAAAAAATTTATACCTTTTATAAAGTGAATCTTAATTTAATTCTTAATTACACTCTAATTATAATAACTTTTTTTTACATTTGCAACTTTATTTTCCATTCACTAACATAAAAAAAAGAACAATATTACTATTGATCTTTTTTATGATTTCTTATTTATTCATCTGATAAACTAAAGTTAATAAACTTTCAGATAAATGAACATTTTCTACCTTAACAGTTTCTGGTACATGAAGATCTATTGGTGCAAAGTTCCATATGCCTTTAACTCCACCATTTACCAAAACATCACATACTTTTTGTGCATTTATTCTAGGAACACAAAGAATTCCCATATCTATATTATTTTCTTCTAGATATTCTTTAAGTTCATCTATATCTTTTATTTCAACATCTCTTATTCTCATACCTACTAGTTTTGGATTTGCATCAAAAATTGCTGTTATTCCAAGACCTATATCTGTAAATCTACTATAATTTGCTATTGCCTGCCCTATATTTCCTGCTCCAATAAGTACTGCATTGTATTCTTTTCCTACACCAAGAATAGTTCCTATTTGATTATGCAACTCTTTTACATTATATCCATAACCTTGTTGACCAAAATCTCCGAAGTTATTTAAATCCTGTCTTATTTGAGAAGCAGTAAAACCTATTTTTTCACCTAATTCTTTTGAAGATATCCTATCAACATCATTTTTGACAAGTTCTCCTAAATATCTATAGTATTTTGGCATTCTTTTTATTACTGCCATAGAAACATTTTTCTTCTTTTCCATAGTATATTCTCTCACTTTCCTATATTTTACCTAACATCATGATAATTTAATTATCCTAAAAATATATTTTCTATTACCCTGTATCTCCCATAACTTTAAATACTTTGATAATATAATAACATACTTTTTTTTCTAAATCTATATTCCCTCATACATTTTCAAAATTTAACCAACAATTAACTCAACTATTTCTATAAGCTTATTTTAAGCATTTTTTAAATATATATTATAAAAATAAAGACTTATGTATAACGTAGCAGATCCGTTATACATAAGTCTCCCTAGCTAAATATAAAGCCAAATGCCTAAACAAACGGCTCTATATAAAGATACAAAATAATTTTGTATGCATCCCTATGCCTAAAATGTTCTCGACTTTCTTTATTATAGTTAAGTAGATGATTTTTGTCAATATTTATCGAAAGCATCTAGTAGAGTTAATTATGGCAATTATGGTTACTCCTACATCTGCAAATACTGCTGTCCACATATTAGCTATGCCAAATGTTCCAAGCACCATAACTAATATCTTTATTCCCAGTGCAAAAACTATATTTTGCCATAATATTTTATTAGTTTTCTTTGACACATTTATTGCATCTACTAAAGCACTTATATCATCTTTCATTAATACTATATCTGCTGCTTCAATAGCTGCATCTGACCCAATCCCTCCCATGGCAATACCTATATCTGCTCTTGCAAGTACAGGTGCATCATTTACTCCATCACCTACAAAAGCAAGTTTACCATTCTTATTAGATCTTTTCAGAAGTTCTTCTACTTCCCTTACTTTATCTAATGGTAGTAACTCTGAATGAACTTCATCAATATTAATCTTTTCTCCAACCTTGTATGCCGTCTTTTTATTATCACCTGTAAGCATTACTGTCTTTTTAACTCCAGCTTTCTTTAGATTTATTAAAGCTTCAACTGCATTCTCCTTAATCTTATCTGAAATCACTATACTACCTTTAAATTCTCCATTTATAGCACAATATACTACTGTTCCTATTGAATCTACTTCATTATATAAAATGTTAAATTCATTCATTAACTTTGAATTCCCTACAAGCACTTCTTCATTATTTATTACAGCTTTTATTCCACGTCCTGATATTTCTTTATACTCTTTTATAACTTCCTTATCTATTTCTTTACCATATTCTTTTATGATAGAAATAGCTATTGGATGATTAGAAAAACTTTCAGCCATAGCTGCTACTTCAATAAGTTTTTCTTTATCAATGCCATTAGTATTTATTTCTGTAACACTAAATACTCCTTCTGTTAAAGTACCAGTCTTATCAAATACAACAGTTTCTAAATCTTTTAATAGTTCTAAATAGTTACTACCTTTAACTAGTACACCTTTTTTTGAAGCTCCACCTATACCTGCAAAGAAGCCTAAAGGTACTGAAACAACTAAAGCACATGGACAAGAAACAACAAGAAATACCAATGCTCTATAAAGCCAAGTTGAAAATAAAGCATCTTTTATAAATATTGAAGGAATCACAGCAATTAATATTGCTAAAACTACTACTATAGGTGTATAAACTTTGGCAAATTTAGTGATAAACTTTTCTGTATCAGCTTTTTTACTTGCTGCATTCTCTACCATCTCTAATATTCTTGAAACTGTAGATTCACCAAACTTTTTAGTTACTTTTACCTTTAATAAACCACTGGTATTTATTCCGCCTGATAATATTTCATCATTAGGAACTATTTTTCTTGGAACTGATTCTCCTGTAAGTGCAGAAGTATCAATAAAACTTTCCCCTTCAATAACAACACCATCTAAAGGAACTTTTTCTCCTGGTTTAACTAAAATCACATCTTCAACCTTCACTGTTTCAGGTGATACTTTTTTTTCTTTTCCATTTATAATAAGATTTGCATAGTCAGCTCTTATATCCATAAGTGATGATATAGAACTTCTAGATTTATTAACAGCATACCCTTGAATAGTTTCTCCTATTTCATAAAATAACATTACTGCTACAGCTTCTGGATATTGATTGATAGTAAATGCTCCTATAGTTGCCACAGTCATTAAAAAGTTTTCATCAAATACCTGTCCTTTGGCTATATTCTTAATTGCTGTAAGAACAACTTCTCCACCTATTAATAAATAACTAGCTACAAATAATATTAATGCTAAAGCTCCTTTAAAATCACCAATTACAGCAATTAAATATAATATTGTACCAATTATAAGGGTTGGTTTTACTTCAAATTTTGCCCTTTGTACATTTGTTTTTCCAGAGATCTTTTTTTCTACTTTAACATGAGGTTCTAATGCTTCAACTATCTTTTTAATTTCATTTATGGCATGCTCTTCCTTAACTTTTCTTTCTAGCTTTACATTTAATGTTGTAGTTGTAAAATTTAAATTACTTTCTTTTACTCCTTCCATCTTGCCAACTTTTTCTTCAATCTTTCTTGCACAATTAGCACAATTTAATCCTTCCAAAGTCAATTGCAATTCTTCTTTATTTCCCATAACCATACTCCCTTTTACTCGCTTATATGATTTAATCCAGCATCATATATGTGTTTTATATGCTCATCATCTAATGAATAATAAACTACTTTTCCCTTTCTCCTAAACTTAACTAATCTAGCCGACTTTAATACTCTAAGTTGATGTGAAATAGCTGATTGTGTCATATTTAAAAGACAAGATAAATCACATACACACATTTCTGATTCAAATAGTGCACATATTATCTTTATCCTTGTTGTATCTCCAAATACTTTAAAAAGTTCTGCTAAATCATATAGTGTTTCTTCTGCTGGTAATTTATCCTTAACTCTTACTACAATATCTTCATGAATTATATTTACATTACAATTTTCAATTTTTCTTTCATTATTTTCCATAATTGCACCTCTTTTTTCATATGAATAATTGTTCATATGTTTATATTTATATATTATGCTTGTTACCTTCTATTGTCAACAATTTTATATATTTTTTAAAAAAATTGTTACTACTAGTATTCCCTTTTAAAATAATGATTAAAAAATTATTATATATTAATAAGGAAGCCCATAAACTTCTGGGCTTCCTTATTACTTATTTTGAACTTTTTTATACAAAACTATTATTTTTAACAATTGTATAATTACTGTAGGCATAATTGCACAAAATATTAATAACAAATACTGATTACCCCTTAATGACACAACATTAAAAACTTGCTTTAAAGGTGGCATAAACAAAACTATACTTAATAAAAGCACTCCTATGCAAAATGCAAATATAGTATATATATTTGTAGTAATTCCTAATTTAAAAATAGATTTATTTCCTCTGCAATTGAATCCATGAAATAATCTTGCAAGACATAATGTTGAAAATGCCATGGTAGATGCCGCTTTAGGATTTAAATGAGGGTTTCCACCATAAAAAGATATTATAGTAAAAATAGATATTATAATACCTTCAAATGCTACTATTTTTAATAGTTCTTTATTTAAAATACTTTCACTTCTACCTCTTGGTTTCTCCCTTAATAAATTACCATTACTTTTTTCCATTCCAATAGCTATAGCTGGCATACTATCAGTTAATAAATTTATAAATAATAAGTGTACTGCTGCAAAAGGCATAGGCAAATTAATTATAGCTGAATATAGAACAGCTATTATGGCTGAAAGATTTCCTGATAATAAAAACTTTATAGAATTTTTGATATTGTTATATATATTTCTTCCATTTTCAACTGCCTTAACTATGGTTGAAAAATTATCATCTGTTAGTATTACAGAGGCTGCATCCTTGGATACTTCTGTTCCTGTTATGCCCATTGCCACTCCTATATCTGCTTGCTTTAGTGCAGGAGCATCATTAACTCCATCACCTGTCATTGCTACAATTTCTCCTAGTGCCTGCCAAGCTCTAACAATTCTAATTTTATGTTCCGGAGAAACTCTGGCATAAACAGCTATATTTTTCACTTTATCTTTTAACTGTTCATCATTTAATTTATCAATTTCAAGTCCTTCAATAGCTATATCATCTTTTGACATTATACCAATTTCCTTAGCAATAGCCACTGCTGTAACTTTATTATCACCTGTGATCATAACTGGTTTAATTCCTGCCATTATACATTTATAAACAGCATCTTTACTTTCTAATCTTGGTGGATCTATCATAGAAATAAGCCCTGTAAATACATAATCATTTTCATCTTCCTTTGTTATTTCTTCTCTATCTTGCAATTCTTTATAAGCAAAGGCTAAAATCCTAAGCCCCTGTTCTGATAATTGCTTATTTACAAGTATTATTTTCTTTCTTTCTTCATCACTTAACCTTCTTACACCATCAGAAGTAGTCAAATAATTAACTTTATTAATTAATGCATCTAACGCACCTTTAGTAAATAATACGCTCTTATTATTTACTATATTTACCGTACTCATTAGTTTCCTATCTGAATCAAAAGGTATTTCAGAAATTCGCTGATACTTTTCACGTATAACCAGTTCATCTAAATGAAGTTCTTCACCTAAATTTACTAAAGCAACTTCTGTAGGGTCACCAATTTCTTTACCCTCTACTGTTACTGAATCATTGCAAAGAAGGGCATTATTAATTAAGAATGTATGTGCTAAATTATCTTTTTTAAGCTCTCGTCCTTCAATAAGATTATTATCTACATAAACCTTTTGTACAGTCATCTTATTTTGTGTAAGTGTTCCTGTCTTATCGGAACATATTACTGAAACTGCTCCTAATCCTTCAACTGCTTTTAAATCTTTAATTATGGCATTTTCTTTTGCCATTTTTTCTGTTCCTAAAGCTAATACAATCGTTACTATTGAGCTTAGCGCTTCTGGAATTGCCGCCACAGCCAATGCTACAGCAAACATCAATGCATTTAATATACTTTCATTTCTGTATATTTCTAAAACAAATACTATAATACATATGGTAATTATTATTATAGCTAACTTTCCACTAAACTTATCTAATGACTTTTGCAATGGTGTTTCTTTTGCTTTAGTATTTTCCATTAAATTTGCTATATTTCCCAACTCTGAATCCATACCAGTGGCAGTTACTACAGCTATTGCTCGTCCATAAGTTACTAATGTTCCTCCAAAGACCATATTTTTTCGTTCACTTAATGGTATTTCCCCATCACTAAGTACCTCTACACTTTTTTCAACAGCTAAAGATTCTCCTGTAAGAGAGCTTTCATTTACTTGCAATGAATGATTTTCTATTATTCTACCATCTGCTGCAATAAGATCCCCTGCCTCTAAAAACAAAATATCTCCTGGCACAATATCTTTAGATAATATCTCCTGCTTCACTCCATTTCTTATAACCCTGCATTTTGCTGCTGTAAGTGATTTTAATGCTTCTAATGACTGTTCTGCTTTAAAATATTGCACAGTTCCTAGAATTGCATTTAGAAGTATTACTACAAAAATAACTAAAGTACTTTCAACATTATCGGTAATTATAGATATAATTCCAGCAACTATTAATATGCCTACTAATAAATCCTTAAATTGATTGAAAAATACTTTCAAAATACCTTTTCTCTTTTTTTCTTTTAAAGCATTATTACCGAAGCTTTCCATTCTTTTTTCTACTTCCTTATCTGATAGCCCCTTTTCCGTAGTTTGAAATTCTTTTAATATAGTTTCACTATCTTTAGCATATAACTTTTCCATATAATCCCTCCATTCATTTATTAAATAATATTTTTAGATAAATAAAAAAGACCTTTAATATAATTCTTAATTCCTAAGAATTATATTAAAAGTCTCGTTACCATTAGGTGGCTTATAGCACCAGGCAATGCCGTGATTGTTGATGCTATAATTTAAACTACTCCCTTTTAAAATCATAAATATTTTGTGCTTATGTTATTTTTAAAATTATATGTGTATCATTACTATATTATTCTAAAACTATTTCAGGAATTTCAGTTATAGCTGTTTCTATATCCTTATTTCTTACCTTAAATGTATTAATATAATTGACTTCATAATTTCCTCTAATGGTATTTTTTATAAAGGTAACAGGATTTTCATATCCTTTATCATTAGAAACAATATAAAATTCACATCCACTTAAGGGATACCTAGATATCATAACTCCTAAAAAGGCTATAAGGCATTTCCCCATATCATTATCTTCATCAACTACACATTCTTCAAACCAATACTTTATTTGCTTTTCCTTTAGTTTATTCATTAAATATCCATCTATCTTATGGGCATTTGGAGATATAAAAAAATGTACTTCATCTCCTTTTCTAGCATTATACAGCTCTATAAAATCATCATTAAATTCATTTTCACAATCCACTAAAAAAATCTTACTCATTAATTTACTTCCCTCTATTCTACACTTTTTATGACTTTATTTTCCATAATATTATTTTTAATCTTAGATTAATTATAGCTCTTCATAAACTTTCCATACATCATAGGTATCTTCACCTCTATATTGTGTATATATAAGATCTTTTTCTTTTGGATTACTATATACTGTTAAACTCTGAATAAAAGAATAACTATCCTTAATATCACTTTTCACTAAATTTTCACTCCCACCATAACTACTTATTCTTCCTGACCTTTCAAAGCCTTCTGGTAAAGCTTTTACCGAACTATCAAAATAATAAACATTATCATTTACATCCACATATGGTAGTATTATGCCCTCATCATTTAATGCTACTTTATAGGAACTATCTTTACCTAAATAAAACTTCGTTCCTTTAGAATCCTTCATAACTACTGAACCTGATGGCAAATATTTTTCTACAGTGGCTCCCTTTTCAACATATTCATCAACATTATATTTATTTTTAATATTATCTTCATTTACTTCAGTATTTCCACAGGAAACAAAAGACATTGCTGATATTCCTATAACTGCTGCTAATATAACCTTTTTCATTATTTCTCCTCCATTTACCTCTTACTTATATGTATATAATACCATATCTCTATATTTTTTACATATATTTCCTCTATTTTTACTTCTTATTTATATATTGAATACTAAGATAGATTTTGATATAATTCATTAACGTAGGGAATGAAGTTCTCCCTTGATTAATATCAAAACTGCGTAATAGCTGATGACTTCTACAACTTTTTTTGTTGTGGAATTCATTAGCTTTTTTTATTATTTTAAACTGGAGGTTTCTTATGTTAACTAAAATTATACTAATTATTTTAAGCTTAATTTTAATAGGATTCTTAGCACATTTTAGCGGAAAGCTAGCTGAAAAATTAAAATTACCTTCTCTTATAGGCATGATTCTTATTGGAATGATTATAGGTCCTTCTTTTCTTAATCTTGTGCCAAAAGCAACTTTAAATATAGCTCCTACATTAAAGGATATTGCCTTAGTTACTGTACTTTTCATTGGCGGACTTGGCGTAAGCTTAAAGCAAATGAAGCAAATCGGACGCCCTGCAATATTATTAAGTGTTGTTCCTGCCACATTAGAAGGATTGACCATTGCTTTTTTAGCAACCATATTTTTAAAATTCACCTTTGTACAAGGTGCCATACTTGGATTTATTATTGCAGCTGTAAGTCCAGCTGTTTTAGTTCCTTCCATGGTAGATTTGATAAATAGAAAGATAGGACAGGATAAAGCTATTCCTCAAATGCTTTTAGTTGGAGCATCTGCTGATGACACTGTAGCCATAACACTGTTTACTACTTTTATCAGCATTTATTTTGCAGGTATAAATGGTGAATCTGTTTCTATTATTAATGAACTTATTTCTATTCCTTTAACTATTATTATCAGTATTTTTATTGGCTGGATTTTATCATTAGCCACTAAAGCCTTATTAAAAAATATTAATTCACAAAACATAAGAGTATTATCCACATTTTCTCTTTGTCTTTTAATAAGATTTGTGGAAAACTATTTTCATTTAGGAGGTTTTAATTCATTATTAACAATTATGATTTATGGTTTCTTTTTAAGAACATATTTAGGTGATACTGCTAAGAATATACAAGATAAAATTAATGTTGTATGGAAGTACGGCAAACTATATCTCTTTGCTTTTGTAGGAATGGCCATAAACCCTACTTTAGTAGGTGAATATATCTGGATTGGAGTTATTATGCTTATGATTTCCTTAAGTATTCGCTCCATAGGTGTCCTTATTTCATTGATAGGTACAAATTTAAGTATAAAAGAAAGAATCTTTTGTGTAGTAACTTATCTTCCTAAAGCAACTGTTCAATCTGCCAAAGCTGGTATTCCACTACAAATGGGTATAGCTGGTGGAGAAATAATGCAAGCTTTAGCCATATTAAGCGTATTAATTACAGCTCCTATAGGCGCCATTGGAATAAAACTTACTTCACCTAGATTTTTATCTCAAGGTTATTCTGGAGAATTATCAGCTTAATAAATAAAATAAGATATGGTCATAGAAAAATCTATGTCCATATCCTATTTCTTATTCTCATATTCTTTTCTAAGCTGCTTTACTTCTTCTAATGATAAATCACATTTTTTTGCAATCATTTGGTCATTTAATACATCTAGTAAATTTCTTGCTATTTCTCTTTGTTTTTCAATTTTTCCTTCTTCAATTCCTTCATTAAATATCTTTTGCCCTAATGGTGACATACGTATCTTCATTCCTAATTCATCACTAATTTCAATATTAAATTTTAATGCCAATGATAATAAAATAGTTTGACATTGGTTTTTCACATCTTTATCACTAATATCTGTACTTAACTCTAGTGCAGACTCTATTACTTTATCTTTACTAATTTTACTATCCATTAATGGAGTAAATTCTAACCATGCAATATCAGTTAATGTAAGTTCTTTTCATAAAACTAATTTTTCTTAGAATTATTGTTGCTATATTTTCTAATAATTATAGTTAATAATTTAATATTAATGCTATTTTTAATTCTTTAATTAACAAAATCATTGCTATCATCAATAAAATAATAAAGAAGATGGTATATTCTTATAATCTAAAATTACACCAACTATTATGGCTACTATAATTCCTTCGCAAACAAAATTCTTAATTGTTTTTATCATAAAATCCTAATCCCCTTCTGTAATCTTTAGATTTATATTTAATTATAAATCCATTTTTATCCCATAATCCCTAAGCCATTCTTTTCTTACTTCATAATCAGCCATTACAGAAGAAACTAAATCCCAAAACTCTTGTGAATGATTCATATAATACATATGACACATCTCATGAACAATTATATAATCAAGAGCTGTAGATTTAGCCATTACACATCTCCAATTAAATAAAAGTTCATTATTAGAAGTACAACTAGCCCATCTTTTCTTTTGTTCTTTAACCTTTATGGCACTTGGCTTTTTATTGAAGAACTTCTGATAATATTTAATTCTTTTCTTTACCTGTTCATCAGTTTTTTCCCTATACCAAGCTTCCATGGCTTTTTTTATTAATTCATCATTCTTTTCTTTAACATAAACATGAAATTTTCCTCTAAATAATTTAACACTTGATTCATTCTGTAAATTTTCATCTACATGAATTTGTAGAGAGTAATTTCTTCCTAAATACATAAAAGATTCTCCATTTACAAACTCTCTATTAACTCTTTTACTCTCAATATTTCTAAACTCAAAAAGCTTTTGAACTATCCAAGCACCTTTAGACTTAACAGATTCCTTAATTTCTTTCTCACTGGTACCTACCGGAGCCACTACAGTAATTTTCTTAGGTGGCTCAACAGAAATACTCATTGTTTTTCTATTCTTAAATTCAACATTGAATTCTATATTTTTAGTTCCGTACTTAACACTGTACTTCATATTTTTATCGCCTCTTTAATTTAATACATCAAAATGTATCTTAGCTAAATTTAATAATGGTTCCATTATCTTTTCCCTAACATCTCTAGGAATTCTCTTAGCATACTTCTTAATTATCATAAGCTTAATAGCTCTTTGAATATCATTAGTTTTACTTTGATTAATTACCCAATCAATAACGTAATTATCTTTAACCACAGCTTTTACATCTTTGGCCATTTCTTTAGATATTTCCATTGTTTCATCGCTAATATATGTTGCCTCTTCTTCTTTAAGTTTAAATTCATTTGCATCATCTTCTAAATACTTTCTAATAACTTCAAAGAAAGCAAACTCCTTTTCATCAAGTCCTAAATCATTAGCTTTATTAGAAGCTCCTGTTTCAACATCATTTTTAATAAACTCTTCTAGTTGCTTCTTTCTTGCAATCCAGTCATTTTTAGTTTCATCCAAAATTCTTTGAAGTCTTTCAAATAAGGATTCATAGTAAACTGGATTCTCTTTTATTTTTACATTAATAATATGCTTTATAGCATGTTCCATAGCTGATGCTTGTGCTTCATCTGATTTTAGAGTATTTACTTTGGCTTTAAAATTATCTTCAAATAAAGTTATAGGTTCAATCCATCCCCTAACTCCAAGAGATTTTAAATGATTCTCTATTATTTCTCTTACCTTTTCACCACAATCAGAAATATCTATAGAATCACTTGGATTGAACTTAGCTTTTGCAGCAGCTCTAATATAAGAAAGCCATCTTAAATCATTTAAAATATCTGTATCTACATGAGCAGGTAATAAACTTTCTACTGCTCCAGAAAACTTTTTGTACATAAGCTCAAATTCCGCCCTTTTATCATCAGGCTCAATTTTATTAACTAACTCATCTAAATTGTTTTTATTTATACCTCTGAACATAGACATTATAGCCTCTCTATAAGAAAGCATTTCATTATATAAATCATCTAATGATTCCATAGGCTTACCTAAATCTTCTTTATCAAAAATAGCTAATGCTTCTTCTAAGAAGTTGGAAATACCATAATAATCAACAACATATCCACATTGTTTTATAATGTTTTCTTTTGTGGTCTTTCCACTTTCTAAAGTTACCTCTACTTCTCTAGTACAAGTTCTATTAACTCTAGCTATAGCTTGAAGTAATGTATGTTCCTTAAGTGGTCTATCTATATACATAACTTGCTCAATTGGAGCATCAAAGCCTGTTAAAAGCATATCTTTTACTATTAAGAAGCAAAGTTTATCTTTATTTATAGGTTGTTTAAATCTATTAATTAGATTTTCTTGCTCTGTTTTAGTCGTAAAGTGTTTCTTTAAGTGTGGTAAATCATTATTATCTCCAGAGAAGATTACTTTAGCTTCAAAATCTTCACCTAATATTTTTGGCATATGTTTATTTAAAGCATCATAATACTTAACACAAGCTTCTCTTGAAACACATACTATTTGAGCTTTAAATCCATTTGGAAGTATTTGCTCCTTATAATGATTAAGTAAATCAACTACTATATCGTTAATTCTTTCTTCACTTTCAACAATAGTTTTCTTAGTTCCATACTTTGCTTTTATAGCTTCTTTTTCTTCTTCAGTTCTATCACTAAATTCTTGGTCAAATAATTCTTCTAAAGAATCACCTACTACTTGTAAATCAGGTCTTCTGCCTTCATAAACAATTTTAACTGTAGCACCATCTTCAACTGCACTTTTAATAGAATATTTATCTATATACCCACCAAATGTTCTTGGTGTTGATTTATCTTCTTTATCTATTGGCGTACCTGTAAATCCAATAAAAACAGCATTAGGCAATGCAGTTCTCATATTAGCTGCCGTGTCTTTATATTGGCTTCTATGAGCCTCATCAGATAAAACAATAATATTTTGTTTTGTACTTAAAAGAGGATAATCTACAGCATATTTTTGTTTAATTTTTTTATCTTCAAATAATACTTCTCTTTCTTCAGTTTCATTTTGGAACTTCTGTATTGTTGTCATTATTATTTGTGGTTGTGGATTAGATAATAGCTTCTTCATAATATCAATTTTATCTGCTCTAACTGGAGTAGTTATTTTAGATAAAGTTCTATCAAATGTTGCATAAATTTGCTTATCTAAATCTATTCTATCTGTAACTACAACTATTGTAGAATCAGTTAACCCTTTAGTTCTCTTTATCTTTCTAGCTAAGAAAACCATAGTTAAAGACTTACCAGAACCTTGAGTATGCCAAACAACTCCACCTCTAGTAAGCTTATCTTTTCCATTAACAATTCTATCTATAGCTTTATTAACAGCTCTAAACTGTTGATATCTACAAACCTTTTTAATAACAGTTCCATTATCAGCTTCAAAGACAATAAAATTTCTCATTAAATCAAGTAAATTTGTCTTTTCTAAAAATCCTTGAATAAATATGTTTTGTCCACAATCTTTATAGTTTTCTATCTCTTCTTTCTTAAATGGATGTGGGTCCTTCCATTGTGAATAGTGATTATATTTTGAGCTTATTGTTCCAACATAAGCATTATATCTATTTAAAATTCCAGTAAAGAAGTTAGTATAAAATAATCTTGGAGCTCCTTCACCTAAAGCTTCATCTCTAACATTCATATATCTTCTTAATTGTTCAAAAGCTTGTTTTTTTCCAATGCTCTCATTATTTCCTTTTTCTAAGAAAGGAGATTTAGCTTCTAAAACAACTACAGGAATACCATTTATGAAAATAACTATATCAGGGAAAATAGATTTTCCACTTAAAGTTTGAACTTCAAATTGACGAACAACTAAAAAGTCATTGTTATCAACATTATCCCAATCTATAAAATGAACAGTGTGATGCTTCTTTTGACCATCCCCATGTAAATTCTGCTCTACAGTAAAAGTTAAATCTACAAGAGCATCATAAATCTTTTCGTTTATCTCTAATAAACCTGTTCCTAAACTATCAGCTCTACTAATATATCTTATTGCTCTATCTAAATTACCTTCATTCATCCAAGGATTAAGCTTTCTTAATGAAGCTTTTAATCTTTTAGATAATACAACATCAGCTAAAGAGTCTCTTTCTCCACTTATAGAAGTTAATTCTTTTCCATGAATAAAGTTATAGCCTAATTTATTCTCTAAATATTCAATTGCTGGTAGCTCTACTAAGGTTTCTTCATTTCCTAAGTACGACATGCCAATCCCCCTAATTTCTATTGCTTTTTTTCAAATTTAATGTATAATTTAATTATAATTGCATATGTAATAAATAGTGCATATTTTATTGGTGATTTCGCTAATAAAATATAGTACTTTTTACTGATCGTTATAAAGGGTCCTAATTTAGGTAAGTGAATGTTCCTTGCTTAAATTAGGGCTCTTTAATTTATTTGTAATACTTTATCCAGTCATAAATTCTTATTAATCGCTTTAAATTTGTTCTATCACTCTGTTTCCCTTCTGTACTTAATAACTTTGGATATTCTGTTAATATATACTGTAAAAATTCACTCAATTCTTCTATAAATATTTTATCTTTATTAAGTAGAGGTATATATTCTAAACACCTCATATCACCATAATCTTTTCTTAAACCTTTTATAGTAAACTCTCCTAAATTTAAACTCTCTCTTCTTTCCTTTAATGTTTTATTTAAAAAATCATCAAATTCTGTTTTTATTGACTGGCTTACTATACTAGGTAAAACTCCATTAAATTCTTTAATATATTTGTATATTGGAATGCTTTTACTATGCTGTTTAAGCAAATTAGGTAGACTTGTTTCAACTATCATTTGTGGATTTATATCCTTATGATTAAATACTATATCATTATAAATTTCTTCTGCACTAAATGTTTCATATCCCTTTTTACCTAATTCTGAAAGTATACCAACACCTAATACAACTTCAATATCTTCTAATTTATCATCTTCTGTTAATCCTACAACTTTCATTTTCTCTGTTGCTTCATTAGTTAAAACTAATTCATATATATCTTGCTTAAGCTTTCTTAGTATAGGAGCAGAATATTTCGCTTTATTTTCTAACATAGCCTCATATAATACTTCAAATCTATTTAATTTAATTTTAGTCATTTCAATTACTTTTCCATCATCAAAGCTCAATGTATGAGATGATATTTCACTTTCATCATTAGAACTCCATTCAATGAATATTAATCTTTTCTTTAACTTTTTTAAATTTTCTTTAGATAAGCATCTCACTATAGATTTTAATATATTTCTAATATTCTCATCCTCTATTGAATATCCCATAAATACTATTGGATGTTCTAAAAATAGAGTAAGTATCTTAGATGCTAAGTATGCATTTTTATCATCAAATTCTTTATAATCATCTTCATTTATTACTATTGAAGATGGATTTGTACAACATCCATGTATTTTATATATTTCACCAACTCCTTGCAGTTGTGAAAAAATTAATTCTTCTTGTCCTACATAAGCTTTGTATCCCAGTAAAATATTTTCTAATAACAAATCGTAATTAGTAGTTATAACCCCTGCAATACTCTTTTTACCAACTTTTTTTAATAACTCAAGTTCACTTTTTTGATCTTCTACAAAATTTAAACTATTATCCTTTATATATTTTGCTATTTCTATCTTAATAGGTGATACTTTATTTTTAATATCATCTCTATATTCTTCTCTTACTTCTTTGAATTTATCATCAATAAACCATTTCTTTGAAAAATCATTTCCTATTAACTCAGCAATTTTTTGATATAATCCAACTTGAATTGTAGACGACTCAGCCATACTATTGTACATTTCAAATATCTTTTATTTTATTTTTCATAAAAATTTCTCCTATAAATAAAGTTATTATCTCAATTATATACTATTTTAAAAACTATTAATCTTCTATTTAATATTAAAAAGCCACAGATTTGTCTGTGACTCTTTCATATTAAATAAAATATAAACAATTTGTATCTATGTTACTTGGTATTAAATCTCTATTTCCATAAGTCGAACTTAAATCTGCATAATATGTTGTTATAGGTAATCTTACCTTGTTTATTGCACCAACATGCATAAAAGTTAATTTATATGCATCTTCAACAATTTTTTCTATATCTAAAGAACCAAATACCCTTCTTATTCTTATTGGTTGAGCCATGCCCATTCCTTCGTATGGTTTAGTTGTACAAATAAATGCTGAATCATCTTTATAATAGCATCTTCCCATAACTGTTTTCCACTGCTTATCATCCGATATTGTTGCTATTCTTCTATTAATACCTTTAGTTATTTCAATATAATCAAATTCTATTCCTAAATTATTCATAGTATTTTTTAAGTTTTCAAGTTCTTCTCTACTTATTCCATCTCTATGAAAAGTAATATGCTTAGGTCTACATCCATATGCATTTTCGTATGAACCTACAGCTTCAAAAACTATCTCTTTTAATGTTTCCAACTTTATCTTTTCACCACTTTGTGATGCTGAAATAACTTTTGTTTTTAATACTTTACCATCCTTGCCTACAACCTGAATAACTCCTGCTTTATTAACTTTATTTTCTCTACTTACATCTAAACCTATAAAACAATCTGAATTTAGCTTTTCTTTTAAAATCCAAGGTTGTATACCACTTTTAGCATAAATACCTAATAATATATTTAAAAAAATACTATCTTTATTCTTTTCATTATAACTAAGAGTATCAAATCCAATACACTGTGTTGGAATCTCATTTCCACCACTAAATGTTTTCTTTATTATATTGTAATATTTACTTAGATTTTCTTCACTTAAAATAACTATAGTGGTTTCATTGTAATTAGACGCTATTTTCTTTAGTTCATAACTGAATATATCTTCATTATCAATTTTTATTTCTTTAAAATTAACCTTATCCTTAAGCTTTACCCTATCTAATTTTACTCCTAACATATTAGAAAAACATTCAAGCTCATCACAAAACTTTATCACCTTTTTTAAATTTATGTTATTTTTAGCTAATATCGGATCTATAAAATATTTTATTTCAATTGTTTTATTTTCATAAACCCCAAAATTTTTAAGACCATATAAAGGATACTTTTGAGCTCTAGAGTTTCCAAATAATAAATCTGGATGTTGTAAATCCTTAAGCTTGTATCCAATATTACCACACAACATATTTCTCTTTTCTACATTTATATGCTCACTATTTTTAACTATATTTATAACTTCACTAACCATAAACTGCATCTTTTCATTTGTTTTTTGCTTAACTCTATTATTAAAATCTTTAAGTACATTTTGTGGTAAATTCTCAAATCTACATACTTTCTTTAATCTACTTGGTATGTAAGGAAATATACTATTTTTATTGTTTTTTACTAATACAGCTTTCATATCTTTTGGTAGCTTATTTACTATATAACCTTGATTTTTGTTTTCATAATAATCTATTATAGAACATCCCATATATTCATTAGCTTCACTTATAGTAAATGGAGCTATGCCAACATATTCATAAGTTAAATTATAAAAATAATCTTTAACCTTATCTCCTATTTTTACATTATCATTCTTTATCTCACACTCTAGTGTATTTATATATTCAAAAATATGTTTTGCATCAAAGCCTATAATAATCTCATTATTACAATTTATATTAATGTCAAAATTAAAATATCTATCTATCTTTATTCCTTTTTCATAATATACTGGTTTGTTAATATAAATTGAATTTTTAATAACCTTATATTTTTCTTTATCTATACTATCTTTTATTTCTTTTAATAGTAATCTTTCCAATATCTTTTTTTCATTACTATCTAAAGTTATAATTCTCTTCTCTACATCAATATATTTCTCACTACCCCAATTTTGTATTTCAATAAATGAAGCAATATATTGTTCATAGAAAATTATAGTAGGATTGTTATTTAGCTTAATTAATTCCTTAACTATATCATAATTTTCATTATGTTTATTTTCAAAATCCCTTACTCTCATTTTATAAATATAAATTTCAATATTATTTGCATTAATACTATTCTTAAATTCAGTTATTACATTAAACTCTCTCATTAAATATCCTCTCTTTATGTTGTCTTATATATTTATAAATTTCTTTTATACTGTAACTCTTATCATTCCTGTTAATAATTCTTGCATTAAACCCTTTTTAAGTTCTTCTAATTTTTGTTTCTTATTTTCATATTCTTCTATTTTTTTATCACTCTCTAGTAATATTGATGCAATTTTATCTTGTTCTTGTTTTTCTGGTAATGGTAATAAAAATTTTCTACACTGTGCTTGAGTTATTTTAGGTTGTGCAGAACCAGCAATATAAATTGAATAATCCTTAGCTTCTAAGTAGTAAACCATAAAGTCAATATTACATTCCTTTTTATTGATTACTCTAAATACATGAGCATGATTATTTACCCATGTTTTTCCAGATATTTTAAATGCCAAATCACTATTTCTCGAATTAAGATTTTCACCATCTTCCCCTAGTAATATTAGTTCTTCATCAAAAATATAATCATTAATCCAATCTATTACTCCTGAAGCACCATAATACGGAATATTACCTTCAATTTTCTCTCTATCACTTGCTTTTATAGGTTTTCTCATACTATCTAAAATCTCAAAAACACACTCTAATTTTTTAACATCCCACTCCTCAGGAATTTCTCCAATCTCAGTCTTTTTAAACTTTGTATGTCCAATTCCCTTAGTCAATAAAGTTTGCATTAACCCTTTCTTTAATTCTTTATTTTTTTCAATAAGAGCATCAACATTATCAATTTGCTCATCTACAGTTGAAAGAATTGAAGCTATTTTTTCTTGTTCCTTTATTGATGGTATAGGTATTAATATCTCTCTTAATAATCCTAAATTCAAACCATTCCTTGCACCATCACCAGCTAATCCTCTTATCTCAAAATATCTACTTTGTAAGTTATAATACAAATATTTTGAATTAAATACATTATAACTAGGTAAAAAACCCGCTAACGACTGATTACAAGTAAGTTCAATATTCAAGTATGCTACTGTTCCTTTAGTTTTTCCCTGCCCATTTAGAGCTATCATTACTGTATCTTTAGGCAATAATTTTGCTGCTGAATTTTCCATTCCACTCTTTGTTATTCTACCATCTACTTCATTAATTATCTTTTTATTTACATCTCCAGATGCCATCCAAGGTATATCTCCATCTTTCCAATACTTTTCACATTTAGTTGATGGTGTACCTCCTGTTTTTATCTCTGTTAATTCTCCAATTTTACTTATTGCCCATTCACTAGGTATCTCACCCAACTCAGTCATCTTATATCCTTCTCTAATTTTATTCACCAAATCACCACCCTACAGTACATCAAAGCCAAGTTCTTTTAAATATCCATTAAGCTTTTCTTTAGTTTCAACTTCTCTCTTTTCAAGTTCAGCTATTTCTCCTAAAACTTTTTGAATATCAACTTGCTCTTCTTCTTCAGTAGTATCAACATATCTACTAATATTTAAATTACAGTCATTTTCTTTAATAGTTTCAATATCCACAACAGTTGCATACTTTTCCACATCTTCAAAAGCATCAAATGTGGATACTATTTTTTCTATATCCTCATCTCTAAGCTTATTCTTATTTCCATCTTTAACAAAATCATTGCTACCATCAATAAATAAAATCTTACCTTTTCTTTCTTCTGATTTAGCCTTGTTAAGAACTAATATAGCAGCAGGTATACCTGTTCCATAGAAAATATTTTGAGGCACTCCAATTACAGCTTCTATTAAATCATCATTAATAAAACCTTTTCTTATCTTACCTTCAGCAGAACCTCTAAATAAAACCCCATGAGGAACAACTGATGCCATTTTACCTTTCATATTTAAACTAGATAACATATGCTCAACAAAAGCTAAATCTCCATAAGACTTTGGTGGAATTCCATAACTAAATCTATGGAAAGCATCATGTTCTGCTTCTTCTACTCCCCAGTTCTTTAAAGAAAATGGTGGATTAGCAAGTACCTTATCGAATACCTTTAATGCTCCACCTTCTGTATGCTTAGGTTCTCTTATAGTATCACCCTTTTGAATATCAGCCCCTTTTGCTCCATGGAATAACATATTCATCTTACATATTGCCCATGTAGAAAGATTTATTTCTTGACCAAAAAGACTTAAATTCTTAGGATTTCCACCATGCTTTTTAACGTACTCTATACTTTGAATAAGCATACCACCAGAACCACAAGTTGGGTCATAAATTCTATCCCCTTCTTGAGGCTTTAAGATATTAGTAAGAATCTTAACTACTTCTGTAGGAGTATAGAATTCTCCACCTTTCTTACCACCTTGGTCTGCAAATTGTTTAATTAAATACTGATAAGCATCTCCAAGCATATCTTCTGATTCTAAATTTGAATTAGCTAAATTAATGCTATTAAATAATATTAAAATTTGAGATAATTTCTTATCTGGAACTTTTTCTTTATCATTATAGTTAGTTGTACTTAAAACACCAACAAGCTCTGAATTTTTAGGCTCATCTTCAATTGCTTTAAATGCCTTATCTAATTCAGGTCCTATATTTAAAGTTAAATCTTTAAGCTTTGACCATCTTGCTTGTTCTGGAACAAAGAAAGTTTCATAAATACTAGCATCTTCTAAAAGTTCTTCTATTTCATCTTCTTCAAGACCATCTTCTAGGAACTCTTTTTTTCTAGCTTCTCTTTCTTCATCAAATTCATCATTTAATCTCTTTAAAAATAACATTCCAAATATATAATCTTTGTACTCTGCACCAGTTAATTCTCCTCTAAGAATATCAGCACATTGCCAAAGTGTTGATTCTAACTCTTGTAATGTAAGCTTTGACATTATAATTGTCTCCTATCTACTACATTTTTTATAGTATTAATTCTATCATAAAATAAAAGTAAAAATATAATATTATAATTTATGTTATGTTAATTTAACTTTTGTATTACCATAAAAAACGGAAGCTAAATATAGCTTCCGTAATCAACATTTTCATTTAAATCATTTAATAGATGTTTAATTTCTTGATCCTTGTTTTTATCCATTACCAAAATAACATCACCAGCATCAACTATCACTAAATCCTTGACGCCAAAACCTATGATTAAATTTTTATCACCAAAGATAGAGCAATTTTCACATTCCTGTACATATACATTTTTACTTATTTCATTTCCACTACACTTATTTAAATATCTACTTAAAGCATTAAAAGTACCGATATCATCCCAATAAAAATTGCCTTTAATGACATATGCTTTTCTTGTCTTTTGCATAATTCCAAAATCAATAGATATTCCATCAATTAAATTATATTGTTCTTTAATGACTTCTTCTTCATCATCTTCTCCTATGTGTACATATATCTCCATCAATGATTTATATATCTTAGGTAGATATTTTTCCATCTCTCTTAAAATAACATCAGCTCTAAAAACAAATATGCCTGAATTCCAAAGATAAGTTTCCTTAAGCAAGAAATCCTTAGCTACTTCAATATTAGGTTTTTCTGTAAATCTAGATATCTTGTAAGCACCAGCTGATGACTGGAGCCTGTCCCCCATTTCTATATAACCATATCCTGTTTCAGGTCTTGTAGGTGTAATTCCTATAGTTACTATTCCCCTACGTCTATTGGCCAATTCAATAGCCTCTAATAAAGTGTCTGTATACTCCTTTTCACCCTTTATATGATGATCAGAAGGTAACACCACCATTACTGCATTATTATCCTTTTTCAATAATTTCACTGCTGATAACCCAATGCATGTAGCAGTTTCCTTATTTGAAGGTTCTGTGAATATATTGTCAGAATTAATATATGATAACTCTTTTTTTATTTTATCTAAATAATCAGTATTAGTTACCACATAGATATTATCCTTATTAATTAAGGGAGTAATTCTTTCAACTGTATTTTCTAAAAAACTTTTGTTATTTATAACTTTTAAAAATTGCTTCGGTTTATTCATTCTTGATAAAGGATATAACCTAGTGCCTTTTCCCCCTGCTAAAATTAGCGCGTATATCACACACTTCAACTCCATGTAATGCTATATTTCATTATATGAGGTCTTTTTATCAATTGTGAAATTATAATATCATTTCATTCTTTTATGTGAACTACTCTGTTATTGCAAAAATTAAATATTATTGGTCAATACAATTAACAGTACAGATTAAATTCTTATATATTTATAGAATATTACCATGCCTATTTAAGTTATATTAAACTTTATTCGATATTTATTTCATAATGCTTATTGGCTTTAACTAAAGAAAAAATCACTTTAATCAATAAATTAAATAAAGGAGCTACTTATGAATACAAAAGAAATATTGCAAAAACAAAATGCTCGTAATACACTGAGTAAAAAAAATAAAAACAAATTATTAGCTGTTTTTTTATCTGGGGGATTAGTTAGCTGCACTATAGGTGCACAAGTTGTATCTGCTCAATCAATTGATACTTTCTCTTATGAAAATTATAAAAATTCAATAAATGCAAAAAAAATCCCTGGATTGACTAAAAAAACTATTACATTTAATATGGCTCATCCTACTGACTTAGTTATCGATAATATAGATTTATCAGGTTTAACAGTATCTGAGTTAATGGTTTATGCTAAAAGAATAGATCCAAGTAAATTAAGAATAACTCAAAATTCTATTACTATCCCTAAAGAAGAAATATTAGCATTAAAATTTACTCCTAATAGACTTTATAATACATCAATAAATTTTACAGATGGCTCTTATGCATCAGGATATATCTTTATTAATATAATAAATGATCCATCTATACCACCTAACACTGATTCTGATAGTGGTTCTTCTAAACCTGAAGAAGATTCAAGTGGTAAAGATGATATAACAAATAAACCAGAGCAAAAGCCTGATGATAATGATAATACAGATACACCTAATAATCCAGATGATAATAAAAATGATACTGAAACTAATCCTGATCAAGGTAGTAGCGATAATAATAAACCTAATGGAGATACTGAAAACACTCATATTCCTACAATAAACAGAGAGAATTTTGTTTTCAATAGAGATGATGCTAAAGATTTGGTTATACAAAATGTAGACTTAAATGGATTAACTATAACTGATATATATATATATGGCGCTAAAATGGACGTAAACAAAGTAAAAGTTGTTGATAATTCTATAGTAATATCTAAAGAAGCTATTTTTGATTTAGCATTTAAAAATGGTACTTACTATTTAGCTTTCCATTTCTCTAATGGAGCAATTATATCAAATTATGTATCTATTACTATAACTGATTCTGATAATGTTGCTAATGTTAAGCCTCCACAAGTTAATGAAAACATTGGAGCAATTACTCCACCACCTAACAGCAATCCTGACAACAACAATAATAATAATAATGAAACTCCTAATCCTGATAATAACTCAGGAAATGATAGTATTGCTAAACCACCAACATCTGATGATAAAGTTGAAATCATACAACCAGAAGTAGAAAAACAAACTATAGTATTCAATAGAGATAATGCTACTGATGTTGTTATAAAAAATGTAGACTTTAAAGGATTAACTTTAACTGAATTTTATATATATGGAAGAAAAATAGATATAAATAAATTAAAAATAACTGAAAACTCCATAACTATCCCTAAAGAAGTTATTTTTGATTTATATTTAAAAAATAGTACTTATTATACATCTGCTATATTCTCTAACGGCACATATGTTTCAGGTGTTGCAGCAATTCAAATAGTAGATAATGATATCCTTAATCCAGGGAATAAAGATGAATATACTGATGATACTATTAGACAGCCAAACATGATAACTCAAAATTTTGAGTTTGATTTATCTAATCCAATGGGAATTGAAATAACTCATGTTAACTTTGATGGAACTAAACTTAAAAATATTACAATAGGTAATAAAATTTTAAATTCATCAAAATTCTCTACAACTGATAATTCAATAATTATATCTGCTGATGTATTAAAATCATTAAACCTAGATGTAAATACTCATCAAATTGTATTTACTTTTTCAAATGGTGTTACTTTATCTGGATATTCAGATTTAATTGTTATTAATTCTACAAATATAACTACTAAACCAATGATAAATGTTAATGCAAATACTAATGGAGAAATAGAAATTCCTAATTTAATTCCTGAAGGTTCTAAAATTACTTCTATTACTATTAATAATAAAATTTTAGATGTTATTTATAGAGATAATAATTCTTATTTAAGAACTGGATATACTTATAGAAATTCTAAACATAGTGTGTATATTGAAAATAATAAACTATTTATTCCTATTGAAACTTTATCTTATATAAGTTCTAATTCTAATAATTATAAAATTAACATTAGATTAGATGATGGCTCTTCTATATCTCAAGAAATATACATAAAATCTAACAACAACGGTAATAATAGTAATACTAACAGCAGTATCAATAGTAATAATAGTAATACTAACAACAATATCAACGGTAATAATAGTAATACTAACAACAATATCAATAGTAATAATAGTAATACTAACAGCAATATCAATAGTAATAATAGTAATACTAACAGCAATATCAACGGTAATAATAGTAATAGTAATACTAACAGCAATATCAATAGTAATAATAGTAGCAGCAACACTAATGGAAATGATAATACAAATAACAATATTAGTTCTAATACTTCTAATAAAAAATATACATCTACTGTTATTAATACTTCTAGTAGTAAAAGTTCAAATATTACATATGCAAATAATACTATAAATACTAATACTACTAATGAACTCAATAAGAATATAAATGAAATTAAAAATGATGTTGATACAAATACACCTGAAAGTATTACCTCTTCAGCTAATGCTACAACTTCATCAAATATAGATAAATCTGTTAATGATACTGTTATACCTTCCAGTATTGAATCTTCATCTACTATAAATTCAAAGAAATCATTTATTCCTAAATTTATAGCTATATGTACAGGTTTATTTGTTGCAATATTAGCTATATTATCAGGGCTTAAATTTACTAAAAAAAATAATTAAAAAATAAAAAAATTATCTTATTCCTATAGTTCATTAATTATAGGATAAGATAATTTTTTATTTTTCATAAATAATTTTTATTAAAACTTAAAATTAGTACACTCTATTCATATATTTTTTATATTATATGGTTGTAATTCATATTTAAGTTCTTTTTGATCAAATTTTTCAAATGGTATATAAAATTCAGGAATTCCTGTAACATAAGGTGCAATTTCATAAACATTAAAGTATATTACAACGTTGCCTGAACTTACATAGAATCCTTGCTTTTCACTAATACCTTTAAAGCCATCCTTCCCAGTAAAGTACTTATCCTTATCAAATTGTATAGCATTAGCAATTTCTAAATTAATTACATTCTTATACTCATATCCACCTTTAAACAAATCGCTTAATTTAAGTTCTTTACCAGTTATGTTATCCACATTATACGAAAGCCTAGTTGTTATTCCATGAGCCCCTCCTGTAAACTGATAATAATCTATATAAAAGCTAGTTATATTCTGACTATTAGTAACCTTATATCGACTATAAAGTTGATATGGACCGATTGGTGGAGGTACTAATCCCTTAAAGTATTCATCAGAAATCTTTTTCACATCATTTATCCAATCTTCTGTCCACTTTATAATATTATTATTTAGTTTATCTATATTAGGGTTACTATCAATGTTTTCTATTACTGGAATAATTACATCAATAATAAGATAATCATTTTCACTCTTATACTTTTTATCCACAACTTTATACTTTTCTGCATAATTATTTAATACACAATCTATCAACACCCCCTGTGGATAACTTGTTAATAAAAATAAAACTCCACAAGTCAGTAAAATAGCCTTTTTTAGACATTTCATGTAACTTTCACCCCTTATCTTTCGATACTTTTCTAATCTTTTTTATTATTATCTACAAATCTCTAAATAATTATTAACATATATATCAACAAGTTTACCACAACTTATCCACAAGCATCTGTGGATTATGTGCGTAACTTCCAATTTTATATATATAAACAATGATTTTACTATTTAAAAATTTCTTTAATTTACTTATATTTATCAGTAAAATTATCCACAGAATTATCCACATTTTATAATTTTCGGTGGATAAATTCATATATTAGAAAGTCTCTGGTAATTACTAAACTTTATTAATAATTTCTATCTTTCCTTCTCTGCTGTATGCTAAAAATTTATAACACGTTTCGCTCAAAGTTATAGTTATTTACACACTATCTTAATTCTTAACTTTCTTAATGTTCTTACTAAATAAAAGGACTGAGCTTCTGCTCAATCCTTTTACTCTTCGTCTACTTCTTTAGTTTTTCCTGAATCTACAATAAGATTATTAAGACCTTTAAGCTCTCTTACTGTAAGATCTCTCCATTGACCTTTTTTAAGTTCGCCAAGATTTATATTCATTATTCTAATTCTTTTAAGCTTAGTAACATTATATCCAAGTACTTCACACATTCTTCTTATTTGTCTGTTTAAGCCTTGTGTAAGTATTATTCTAAATGTATTAGGACCTTCTTTTTTCACATAGCACTTTTTAGTTACTTGACCTAATATTTTTACACCGTTTCTCATCTTTTTAACAAACTCATCATTAATAGGTTTATCTACCTTAACTATATATTCTTTTTCATGGTTATTTCCAGCTCTTAATATTTTATTGACTATATCTCCATCATTAGTTAATATAATTAATCCTTCAGAGTCCTTATCCAATCTACCTACAGGAAATATTCTTTTTTCATGATTAACAAAATCAACAATATTTCCGCGTACCTTATGCTCTGTAGTACATGTTATTCCTACCGGCTTATTTAATACTATATAAATCATTTCCTCAACTTTGCTTATAAGCTTACCATTTACCTTTACTTTTTGGCCCTTTTGTACCTTAGTTCCCATAACTGCTTTCACTCCATCAACAGTAACTTTGCCACTTTCTATAAACTTATCAGCTTCTCTTCTTGAACAAAATCCTGATTCACTTATATATTTATTAAGCCTTATGCTTTCTCCTCTATCATTATGTACTATTATTGGATCTTTCTTTTTATTTGATTTCATATGAACCTTCCTTTAGTTTAATTGTAAAATCATCATTAGTTGCTATTATTTTAAGTTTGACTCATACCCTGCATTATTAAACTTCACATTAATTCCTTCTTCTGAGATATACTGGCTTGTATCACTTAAAACTCCATGTTTAATGGCATTTCCTGTTACAGTAATCAATACCTGTCCTTTGCTTATCTGTTCCTCTTCATTACAATACTTTATTAACTTATAAATAGCAGTATCCACATCTCTATCCTGCACTTCTACTTTTTCTAATATGCTTCTTACATTGCTTACATTAGATTTACTTCTAACTACCCTGTTAAAAACATTGACTTCTAATGTTATCTGCTCATCAGCTTCAAATATGATAGTGGTCACTCCCTTAAAATATTTATATGTCCCTATAGATAATCCACATATTGTAAATAATATTAAGATAACTATATAAAACTTTATATTTTTAAACTTCTTTTTTATATTTATGCTTACTTCCTCACCTATATTTTCGTTATCTATTTTTGATTTAATGAATTCTCCACTAGATGTAAGGATAATTGCCTTTTCTTTTCTTTTATATAAAATAACACCTTTTACCTTTTCTGAATTATCTTCTAACAATGATGGCTCTTCTGACTCTTCATTAGAATATTCATCATTTTCATCCTCTTTATCTTTAGAATTAAAATTATCTATATTATTAAAGCTTATTACATTATTATCTATTTTCTCTTCAACATCTTCTTTCTTTTGAATTATCTTTAAATAATCTGCAATATATTTATAATTATAATCCCCTAATATTAAAGAATATACTATTATATAATCGCGCCATTTTTGTAAAAATTGTCTTGACTTAAGAACACCTTTACTTATTTTGTTAATGGGAAGTTCTTTTTTTTCATAAAACTCATTGTATATTTCTGCAGTTTCAGAAATATACATTGCTATATTTAAAAGATCATTTCTCAAATCAAAGCTAACTTCTTCCTCTGCCAGATCTCTTAATATTACGTCATAATCCTCTAATTCTCTAATAAACTTTTCTACCTGATTCTTTCTTTCTTCAACTATTTCCTTGCCAACTAATACTAAAGCTGGAGCTAAAGAAAAGCTATATTTGCCCTTTTTATATTCACTCATTTTTTCCACCTTTTATAAGTCTTCTGTTGATTGTAATGTTCCCTTCACAATAACTCTTTGCTTTGCTCCCACTGTACATGTAATTAATGTGATAGTGGCATTTTCTGTAGCATCTAAAACTTCTATTTGATCTGGATTTACAATATAGTTTTCTTCTATTACATACGTATATTTTTTATCGTGTGTTTTAACTATAATTTTATCCCCTGCTGAAACTTTATATAAATTTATAAATGCATCTGTATAATCAGATACCCTATGTCCTGCAATAGCAAAATTACCTACTTGTCCAGGCGCTGCTGAATCTGGAAAATGTCCTAAAAAATATTTTAATACATCATCACTAATTCCTTCTACTAATGCTTGTGATAAATTAATACTTGGTATTTCAACCATTGCTATTGGCTTATATCCATTTACCACATCTAAATTTACTGATTCACTAGATTCAGTAGATTCTCCTGTAGAAGTACCCTCAGAAAAACCATTTTCAAACAATTTTACTATTTCTTTTTGTTTGTTAAGTGTTATAATTTTCTTATAGGCAACATCACCAATTATTACCACACCAATAATGATTAGTAAGATACCTATTATTCTTCTAAACTTATCCATATAGACCTCCCATTACCTGTTTATATTTTGTTACATATATAAATTTTATTACATATATTATATCATAAAGGGTTTTAAAAATGATTACTTATCATAAGATAATAATATAGAGGGGTGTGGTTTTATGAAAAGAGGTAAAAAAAATGTTATATATGTTGATTTCACTTTTACAAAGAAAAAAATTAAATCAAAAACTCTAATGATTTTATATAAAATAACATTCTCATTAGTTAAAATTTTACCATTACCTAAGTATAATAAGAGTAGTAAACGTTTAAATAATACTGCCAAAAGAAAAACATCAAATTATTAATTAAAGTCCCATTACTATTTATAAATTAATATATTTGTTTTATAATTTATACGAGGTGATAAAATGAGAATAGGAATGGGATATGATGTCCATAAATTAGTTGAAAATAGAGATCTTATTTTGGGTGGAGTTAAAATACCTTATTCCCTTGGATTATTAGGTCATTCAGATGCAGATGTATTGCTTCATGCTATCATGGATTCTTTATTAGGTGCTGCTGCTTTAGGTGATATAGGAAAACACTTTCCTGATAGTGATGATAGATATAAGGGAATTTCAAGTATTGAACTATTAAAATATGTAGGCTCATTATTAAAAGAAAATGATTGGCTTATCGAAAATATAGATTCTACTATAATTGCACAAAAGCCAAAGATGGCTCCACATATAGAAAATATGCGAAAAAATATATCAGAAGCTTTAAACATAGATATTGGTCAAATTAATGTAAAGGCAACAACTGAAGAAGGTTTAGGCTTTACCGGTGAAGGTAAAGGAATTTCTTCTCAAAGTATCTGCCTACTTACAAAAAAGAGTAGCTAGATTATTTAGCTGCTCTTTTCCTATTGTAATAGTATTATAACTTATACACCATACATATCCCCAGCTATTATCGATAATCCTATATAAGATATTAAAAATATCAATAATGGTAGTAATGCACTTATGCTTACCTTCTTCATTTGTTCGTCCACTTAATTATTTTATTATTTGTATTAAAAATAAAAACGTTGTGAAATTTAATCACAACGTTTTTATGGTGCGCCATCACGGGTTCGAACCGGGGACACCCTGATTAAGAGTCAGGTGCTCTACCAACTGAGCTAATAGCGCTTATCGTTTACAATAAAATTATAGCACTTTGGAATTTTACTGTCAACAATACTATATAACTTCTGTTAAATATTTCAATAGAATTTTTTTGAAAGCTTCTCCCGTTATCTTATCTTTATCTGCTGTACTACAAATTATTCTCCAGTCTTCTATATTCTTGCTAGTATTTCGCTCAAACTCCTCTACAGAACTACTCATATAACTAGAGTTTATTACAAACTCACAAAGCTCTTCTGGTGTATTAAATATCTTTAAATATAAAAATTCTGTGCTATCACCATACCATGCTTTATTAAAATCTCTAACAAATTTCTTAAGCTCTAATAATATTTTATTTCTAGGTAGTGACCATAACTTCTTAACTCTATCTACTTGTTTTTTCATTTCAATAGCTTCTTCTCTAGTAATCCTATCTCTTCTTTCTCCATCTTTAATTATTTCTTCCACAGGCTTTATAGGAATATAGGAAACCACATCTTTTCTACCATTTATCCATATATAAAAAGCTTCTTGTAAAAATGAATATTGTATATATCCAAGAAGAGCCATCTCATCTGGAAAATAACTCCATATATTTTTTAATCCATTAAATTTTGAAAAAATTAACGTGTGTATATATAGGCTTTTTTCTGTTGGAAGTTCATCCATGAACATATGCCCTCTAATAGTTTTATTTTCACTTATAAGGCTTTCCCAATACTTAAAAGAATCGTATTTATTCTTCATATCTATCACCTTTCTTTCAAAAATTAATATAATATACTATAAACTATATTTACCACTTCTACTATAATTATAACCGTTTTTTAATTAAATGTAAAAATCTTATAAAAATCCTAATTAATTTCTGAATTGAATGTTATTATGTTTCGTAATATAATTAATTTATATAGATAAAGGGGGCAACAGTTTGTATAAGTGTAGTATTTGTGGAGAAAAAGCTGATGTGCATCATATTGTTTATAGAAGTGAGGGTGGGTTTGATATAGAGCTCAACTATAAGTATCTTTGTGCTCTTCATCATCGTGGAAAATGCGGTCCTCATCAAAACAAAATGATTGATTTGCAATACAAGCTCGAATTACAACAAAAACTATACGAAATCTTACCAAAAAAGTACTACTGGCCTAAAGAATTGTCAATTATACTAGGAGTCCATAATGGAGCTCTTAAACGATTATTAAAGGACTTAAAACTATATAAGGAAGGCTTTAAAAAGGATGATATAATTTGGAAACTAATGGGCTGTAGATTATATAACTACGAAGCCTTAGATGAATTAGCCTTGGACTTGTTAGAATTAGACTTTATTTAAAATGCTATTATATAATATATCTATAAAAAGAGGAAGTTTTCAAACTTCCTCTTTTTATAGCATCCATATACATTAATATTTATGCTCTTGAAATATTTACTGTAAAACTAATATCCTTATTTGATGGTATTAAATATCTGCTATGAACTGGTGCACCCCAACTATCATCGCCTCCAACACCCATTTGTTTTGCTAATATACGCACCCAAGTATAATTAACTCTTGGAAGTTCTTCTTTATGAAGAGCATTCTCCAACTCATATGCACTGTAAGGAAGTACGCTAAATTCAAAAGGTTCTTTTTCATAACTAAAGCATAATCCCTTATTTTCCTTATTAACCACCTTTACAAATCTAGTATTAGTTCTATTTCCACACTCTTGTGGAACAAGATAATTAGACATATTTTCTACTGCATTACTTGTAAATAAGCCTAATCTAGCTCCTTTATTACGGTCTATATAGTTTTCTTCTGGTCCAAAACCAAAGTATTCAAATCTATTTAAATCCTTCTTTAATTTAAAATCCATTCCGTAAACCGGTAGCTCTGGAAGACCATTTACTCCCTGGTAAGTTCCTTGAATTCTAATAGTTCCATCACCAGTGACTGTATATTCAATGATATTCTTTGTAGGCACAACAGTTGGAACATCATAAGTATAAGTTAAGATAATCTTATACTCTTCTTCTTTTAAATGGAAACTACTAGGTCTTTGCATCATTCCTGCTGTAAGCCATGTAGCACATCTGAAATCATGTCTATTTCCTCTATCATTATCAGTTGTTGCTCTCCAGAAAGAAGTCTTAGGAACTCTAGTAATATATTCAATCCCATCATAACAAAGAGAGATTATTCCCCCTTCTTGCTTAGAGAACATAGCTGTGAATCCTTCACCTTTAATACCTATATTTACATCACCATGAACCACTTGGATTTTATAATTCTTCAAAAGATCTTCTTTATTGTTTTCTCTTGCTATTTCCTTTACGGCTTGTCCGAAAGTAACTTCAAAGCCTTTTTCTGCCCATAATGTATCTTCTGATAATCTCATAGATATATTATAAGTGTAATTTCCTTCTTCTTTAAATTGAGGATAATCAATTGACACATATAACTCTTCTCCTGCTTTTACAGAAGGTTTGATAGTTGTCTCAAAAATTTTAATTCCTTCATGTTCTACATAACATACAAAATCATATGCATCTGTAGATATAAATAAATTATCATTTTTAATACTTACTCCTTTGCTATCAGCTACAAGCTTTACATTAGCATAAAGATATTTTACTTCTTGTGCCTTTGGTGATGCCTTTCTATCAGCATATACTATTCCATTGGTACAGAAACAATAATCTGTAGCTCTATCATCAAAATCTCCTCCATAAGCAAAGATTTTTTCCCCATCTTCATTAACTTTTTCCACAGATTGATCTATATAATCCCAAATAAATCCGCCTTGATACATTTCATACTTTTCTTCAAGTTCTGTATATAAGTGCATTCCTCCACATGAATTGCCCATGGCATGCATATATTCACAGCTTATATATGGTTTTTGTGGATTATTATTTAAGTATTCTTCAATATCTAAAGGTTTTGCATACATTCTGCTTTCCATATCACTTATTTCATTAAAATCTCTATTCCAAAATACGCCTTCATAATGAACTATTCTTGTATCATCATTTTCATGAAAATACTCAGTCATTTTCAAAATATTTTCTCCAGCATATGATTCATTACCACATGACCATATTAATATAGATGAGTGATTTTTATCTCTTTGCAGCATAGATGCAGCTCTATCTATAACAACTTCTTTCCATTCTGGCAAGCTCCCTGGAATATTCCACTCTGGATCACAAACTCCCATCTTTTGCCACGAACCATGACTTTCAAGGTTTGCTTCATCAATTAAATAAACTCCATACTCATCACAAAGATCATACCATAAACTTTGATTAGGATAATGAGATGTTCTTACAGCATTAATATTATGTTGTTTCATGAATTTTATATCCCATAGCATGTCTTCTTTAGTAATAGCACGACCTCTTTGATAATTAAATTCGTGTCTATTTACACCTTTGAAAACAATTCTCTTACCATTTAGCTTCATGACTTTATCCACTAATTCAAATTTACGGAATCCAATTCTTTGAGGTATTATTTCAATTAACTTATCCTCTCTATCTCTTACTTCTACATATAATGTATATAAATATGGATCTTCTGCACTCCATTTATATACGTTTTCAATAATTGCATCAAAATAAATTTCTTTATTAAAGTCTTCCTTTCCACTGCTATATACTATTTCTCCAAGCCTATCTTTAAGAGCTACTTCTACAGTACATTCTTCATAGCCTTCTAATTTAAGAGCTACACTTAAGATTCCATCACTATAATTTCTATCTAAATTTGCCTTAACAAACATATCCTTTACATGAGTTTTCGGCACTGCATAAATATATACATCTCTAAATATTCCTGAAAATCTCCAGAAATCTTGATCCTCTAACCAACTAGCACTACTTCTTTTATATACTTCCACCGCTAGCTTATTTTCTCCGCTCTTTAAGAAATCCGTAATATCAAATTCTGATGGCGTAAATGTATCCTCACTATATCCTACAAATTTACCATTTAACCAAAGATAAAATGCTGTTTCTACACCTTGGAATGAAATAAAAGTTCTTTTACCCTTTAATTCTTCCTTTATTTCAAAATTCTTCACATAGCTTCCTACTGGATTATACTCTTCTGAAACAAATGGAGGACGTAAGAATTCTTGTCCATCCCATGGATACATTGTATTAATATATTGACACTTATCATAACCTTGCATTTGAATATGCCCTGGTACATTTATTTCATCAAAATTATCACAATTAAAATCCTCTTTATAAAAATCAGCAATTCTTTCATGAGGATTTACTGCATAACTAAATTTCCATTTTCCGTTTAAACTTTGTCTTAATGGCATGCTATATCCTAATTTTAAGTCTTCTTTTTTTTCATAGAAAAGATGATCTGAATGAGCATCTATTCTATTAACTCTAAAAACCTCTGGATCATTAAGCCATTTTAATGTTGCTTCATTTATCATTTATAAAATTCCTCCTCTTAAACACCTTTGTATACATTTTCATTATATCATTTGTTTACTTATTTTTTTAGTATTTTTTTTAAAAAAAATGCGTAAACCTATTTCTAGGCTTACGCATTCCTACTACGCAAATTTATTATATATACATATATCTTTTATTCTTACATAGTTTATTTTATTACAATCCATTAATTTTTGCCAATACTTTTTTATTATTTATGCAATAAAAATTAACTCCCTTATAAATTCAATTCCAAATTATCAATTTTCAATTATAAAAATGGAGCGGTAAACGGGACTCGAACCCGCAACGTCCACCTTGGGAAGGTGACACTCTGCCAATTGAGTCATTACCGCTTAAATGGTGCAGGTGAAGGGAGTCGAACCCTTACACCGATTGGCGCTAGATCCTAAGTCTAGTGCGTCTGCCAATTCCGCCACACCTGCTTGATATTTTAATTTTACTATTTTTTGTAAATTAATGCAATATTTATTTTAACAAATTTTCAATATTGACATAATTTAATTTGATACATATAATAATCTTAAATATAAAAATACTATGATGAGAAGAGTAAACTAAAGGTATATTTCCAGAGATAATCTGCAATAGCTGGAAGCAGATTTAAATGAAATTAGTTGAAAACTAACTCGGAGTGACTCTAATCCAGTCCGTTTGTCATCACGTTACGATGATTCTTAAGTGGCCTATTATTTTAGGCAATTAAGGGTGGAACCACGGGAATATATATATGCTCTCGTCCCTTTTCTATACGAAAAGAGACGATGAGCTTTTTTTATTTTAAAAAATACATAATGAAAGGACGAAAAAAGATGATTAAAATAACTTTAAAAGATGGATCAGTTAAAGAAGCTGCTAAAGGTTCATCAATCTTAGATGTTGCTAAATCAATCAGTGAAGGTTTAGCTAGAAATGCACAATGTGGAAAAGTAAATGGAGAGGTTAAAGATTTAAGAACTATTTTAAATGAAGACTGTACTCTTGAAATTTGCACATTTGATAGCAAGGAAGGAAAAGATGCTGTAAGACACAGTGTTTCTCACGTATTAGCTGCTGCTGTTAAGAGATTATTCCCAGAAGCTAAAATAGCTATTGGACCATCAATTGAAAATGGATTCTATTATGACTTCGATACTGAAAAAGCTTTTTCAGCTGAAGACTTAGTTAAAATAGAAGATGAAATGAGAAAAATAATCAAGGAAAATCCTGCTATAGAAAGATTTGAACTTCCAAGAAACGAAGCTTTAGAACTTATGAAGGATGAGCCTTACAAAGTTGAATTAATCAACGACTTAGCTGAAGATGAAATAATATCATTCTACAAAATAGGTGATTTTACAGATCTTTGTGCTGGTCCTCACGTAATGTCATTAAAGAATATAAAAGCTATTAAATTACTTAGAAGTGCTGGTGCTTACTGGAAAGGTGACGAAAAGAATAAGATGCTTTCTAGAATTTACGGTACTGCATTCTTAAAGAAAGCTGATTTAGATGCTCACTTAGAAGCATTAGAAGAAGCTAAAAAGAGAGATCACAACAAATTAGGTAGAGAACTTGGAATCTTCACAACTGACGAAAAGGTTGGTCAAGGTTTACCACTATTCATGCCTAAGGGAGCTAAGATATTCCAAACTCTTCAAAGATGGATTGAAGATGAAGAAGAAAGAAGAGGCTATGTTTTAACTAAGACTCCTTTCATGTCTAAAAATGATTTATTTAAAGCTTCAGGACACTGGGATCACTATAAAGATGGAATGTTTGTTTTAGGTGACGAAATACAAGATACTGAAGTTATGGCATTAAGACCAATGACTTGTCCATTCCAATTTACAGTATACAATGCAGAACAACACAGCTACAGAGACCTTCCAATCAGATATGCTGAAACTTCTACTCTATTTAGAAAAGAAGCTTCAGGAGAAATGCATGGTCTTATAAGAGTAAGACAATTTACATTATCTGAAGGACATATAATCTGTACTCCTGAGCAATTAGAATCAGAATTTAAAGAAGTTATTGATTTAATTAACTATGTTATGAGTACTTTAGGAATTGATGGAGATATATCTTACAGATTCTCTAAATGGGACCCAAGCAACACTGAAAAGTACATCAATAACCCAGAAGCTTGGGAAGCTACTCAAAACCAAATGAGAACTATATTAGATCACTTAAATATAGATTATGTTGAAGCTGAAGGTGAAGCTGCATTCTATGGACCAAAGCTTGATATCCAATTCAAGAACGTTCATGGTAAAGAAGATACTATCATCACAGTTCAAATTGACTTTGCTTTAGGTGAAAGATTAGGAATGTCTTACATTGATAAAGATGGTAACAAGAAAACACCATTCGTTATTCATAGATCATCAATTGGCTGCTATGAAAGAACTATTGCTATGCTTATAGAAAAATATGCTGGTGCGTTCCCAACTTGGTTAGCTCCAGTTCAAGTTAAGGTATTACCTTTATCAGATAAGTACAATGACTACACTGCTAAAGTTGTAAGTGAATTAAGAAACAATGGAATCAGAGTTGAAGCTGACTACAGAACTGAAAAAATTGGTTATAAAATTAGAGAAGCTAGACTTGAAAGAGTTCCTTACATCTTCGTTGTAGGTGAAAAAGAGGAAGCTAACAACGAAGTTGCTGTAAGAAGCAGGAAGAACGGAGAAGAAGGTCCAATAGCTTTAAATACTATTGTTGCTAGAATATCTGATGAAATAGCTAAAAAAGAACGTTAATTTTAAACTTAATAATACATTTAATGCAACAAAAGTAGAGTTTTCAATAACTTTAAATTATATAAAGGATGAGATTCAATATATCTGTATCTCATCCTTTAGGTTTTATTTTAATAATTCTCTAAGCTGAAATAATGATTTAATTTCATATGTAGGCTTAATATTTGTGTTATTAATATATTCATTTGGATTATACCAACATGTATCAATTCCTGTATTTATACCACCTTGTATATCTGAAGTAAGGCTATCCCCCACCATTAATACTTTTTTCTTATAATGATAATTTATTTTATCAAGAGCATGATGAAATATTTCTGCATTTGGCTTCGATATAGCAACTTCTTCAGAAATTATTATATCCTTAAAGTATTTTGCTATTTTAGATTTTCTTATTCTCTTATCTTGCACCTTAGTAAGTCCATTAGTAATAATTATTAACTTATACTTGTCCTTAAGTTCTTCCAATAGTTTTATACTTTCATCATATAAAAAGGAAGCTTCTGATAAATGATTCATATATAACTCTGCTAACTTATATTCATCTAATTTAATTGATAATTTATCTGCTAATCTTCTAAATCTTTCTACCTTAAGCTTTTCCTGAGTTATAAGTCCCTCTTCAAATTCTCGCCAAATCTTTTTATTAATTTCATGATATATTTTAAAATGATAATTTTCATCATATTCTATTCCAATATCAATCATTGCTTTTCTAAAAGCTTCTCTCTCTGACTTTTTAAAGTCAAACAAAGTCTCATCTGCATCAAATAATATTACTTCATACTTCATTTCTTTCCCTCCAGCATTTTCTTATTTTATTATTTCACCATAATAATTTATAATACTTTCTTCTTATAGAATAAAAAAAGGGGCTATCGCACTAAATAATTAGTGCACAGCTCATTTTTGTTAAAAAAATAAATCGAAAGTTTTATCAATTGAAACTTACTTAATTATACATACATATATGGAATTTATTCACAACATTTTTTTATAATTTTTTTTGTATTTATTATAAAATCAACTTTTATATCATGAAAATCACTTTCTATCCTTTCCAAAATCTGCTCTTCATAAGCTAAAGCTACCTTTTTTGCTTTAAAAATATTTTTTTCTAAATATTTATCGTAGTATCCACCACCATAACCTATTCTATTTCCATTTTTATCAAACGCCACTCCTGGCATTACAATTATATCAAAATCATTGGCTATTTTATCTTTATCCACATTTATAGGCTCTAATATTCCATAGTTGTTCACACTTAATTCAGTAAGACTGTGGATTTTTACAGCTATCATTTCTTTTTTCTTCATATCTATTTTAGGTACATATATATTTTTCTTATCAATTATTGCTTTTTTAATAATTTCATGAGTATTTACTTCAGAACCAAAACTTACATATATAAATATATCTTTAGCTTTTTTGTATAAATCACTATTTATAAAAAGATTATATATAAGCTTATCCTTTAAGATTCTTTTTTCATTACTCATATTATTTCTCATATTTAATATTTCTTTTCTTACTAACTTTTTTTCCATATTTACCCCCTCATTTTATGCAAATAAAATTACATTCAATAATTACCATATCCTTTTCTCTATAAGCAATCCAGTTAGTGCTTGTCCTACCCTTCCAAAACTATTAGTCAAATATTCGTACTCAATATCCCTAAATATATAATTATATCAATTAAACCATGAATATAGCTACGCTAATTCAACTACTAATAATTCATTTAGAATTTAACTAGGTTTTATATTAGCTATAAACCTACTTAGTCAACGAAGTGTTTAATTAGCGTAGCATTAACTTCTAAAATAATTTAGAATTTTGGAACAAAGGTGTTGCACTCTGTCTTAGAAACAGATGAAACTGGGCCTCCAGCTATACTTATTGACTCTGCTCCGCACATTCCTAGCTCATTGTATACACAATTTACAGCTTCACAATTAACTGGCATAGCAGCCTTTGGTTCTTCTGCACTATTTAAAAATTCCTTTGTTTTTTCAATAAAGCTTTCACAACATGTAGTTTCACTTACAAAAGCTTGACTTCCACCTACTTGTATACCATCTTTACAACAAAGACTATTCTTATTATGACCACAAGTAGTAACATTACACATTAAATTTGGCATAAAATCACTCCTATCCATTACTAAATTCCACCTATTTATTTTTACAATTTCTTTCTTTATTTATACATAAATCAGTCTTTTAATGTTTTTCTTTATTTTTTCTGTATATTAGATTAAAATTATTATTAATAGTAAACTATGTTAATAGGGTAAATTTATATATTTTTACTTAATTAATAAATAAACTTTGAGCGAGGTAAAACAATGTCAAATGAAATTAATTCTTCTAATTTTATAAGAAATATAATCATTAATGACTTAGAGAGTGGAAAACATAATGAGATAATCACTCGTTTCCCACCAGAGCCAAATGGTTATTTACATATAGGTCATGCAAAATCTATATTATTAAACTTTGGTTTAGCTGAAGAATTCCATGGTAAAACACATTTAAGATTTGATGATACTAACCCTGTAAAGGAAGATACAGAATATGTTGAATCTATTAAAGAAGATGTTAAATGGTTAGGTGGAAATTGGGATGCTTTATTCTTTGCATCTGATTACTTTGATACTATGTATGAAAAAGCTGTTCTTTTAATTAAGAAAGGATTAGCTTATGTATGTGATCTTACTCCAGAAGAAGCAAAAGCATATAGAGGATCATTAACTGAACCTGGTAAAGAAAGCCCATATAGAAATAGATCCATTGAAGAAAACCTAGATTTATTCGAAAGAATGAAAAATGGTGAATTCAAAGATGGAGAAAAAGTTCTTAGAGCTAAAATAGATATGGCTTCTCCAAACCTTAATATGAGAGATCCAATAATCTATAGAATTGCACATGCAACTCACCATAATACAGGAGACAAATGGTGTATCTACCCAATGTATGACTTTGCTCATCCATTAGAAGATGCTATAGAAGGAATTACTCACTCTATTTGTACGTTAGAATTTGAAGATCATAGACCTCTTTATGACTGGGTTGTAAGAGAATGTGAAATGGAATGTGTTCCTAGACAAATTGAATTTGCTAGATTAAACATGACCAACACAGTTATGAGTAAGAGAAAGCTTAAGCAATTAGTAGATGAAGGTGTTGTTGATGGCTGGGATGATCCAAGAATGCCTACTATTTCTGGTCTTAGAAGAAGAGGATGTACTCCTGAAGCTTTAAGAAACTTCTGCTCAGCTATAGGTGTTGCTAAAGCAAACTCAACAGTTGATTCTCAAATGCTTGATTACTTTGTAAGAGAAGACTTACAAATGAAAGCACCAAATGCTATGGCTATCCTAAATCCTTTAAAATTAGTTATCACTAACTATCCTGAAGGACAAACTGAAATGCTAGAAGTAAGCAATAATGCAAAAGATGAATCTTTTGGTAAAAGATTAGTTCCTTTCTCAAGAGAATTATACATTGAACAAGAAGATTTCATGGAAGTTCCAATAAAAAAATACTTTAGATTATTCCCAGGAAATGAAGTTAGATTAATTGGTGCATATTTTGTTAAATGTACTGATGTAATCAAAGATGAAAATGGTAATGTAATTGAAGTTCATTGTACTTATGATCCAGAAACTAAGAGTGGTTCAGGATTTACAGGCAGAAAAGTAAAAGGAACTATTCACTGGGTAGATGCTAAAAATGCTGTTCCTGCTGAATTTAGATTATATGAACCATTAATCTTAGATGCTGCAGAAGAAAATGAAGGAAAACACTTCTTAGAACAAATAAATCCTCATTCAATAGAAATATTAGACGGATTTATTGAGCCAACAGCTATTAAGAATGCTAAACCTCAAGATAAGTTCCAAATGGTAAGAAACGGTTTCTTTAATGTTGATCCTAAATATACTACAGCTGAAAAGTTAGTTTTCAATAGAATAGTATCTTTAAAATCTTCTTTTAAACTTAATAAATAAGTGGAGAATTATCTCCACTTATTTTCTATATTTATTCTATCTTCATAAAAACCATAATCATCACTATAATCATTTAAAAAATTTGTATCACAATCTATGTCCCAATTATTTGCTCGTATATTATTAAGCTTCAATAATGCACTTTTCTTTATGCCTTTCTTTTCATTAGTCATCTTTCTTATTCTTCTCCTTTCTAATTTTTAGTTATATATAGTTTTAGTTTTTCTACTATTTTTATTCATTTAAAAAATGAGCTACATGAAGCTTTTCTTTCCAATAATAGTTTATTGGTTGAAAACTTCATATAACTCACTTATAAAATGGTATTTTTCTGTCCAAGTCTCTTTACTTATTTATGCTCTTCGTTACATTCACATACACAACTTCCTCTGCTGGCAGTTGTCCATTGATTATTTGTCGCACTCTTTTTTGCCTTTTGGCCGCATCCGCAACCATGGCCCTCCACTGATGTTGATGACAGTTCATGATTACAGTGACATTTTTTAGATTTGCTCATACTTTTGCCCTCCTATAAACTATCTTTTATTTTTGCAATACTATAGCCAGTCCAAAAACTCTAGTTATAGCATTGCTCATTAAATTTTCTATTCAGTTGTTAAGACTCTTAGGACTATCGACTAAAGCAACATCCTATCCTTAAGTCATTACTATTGTGTGCTTTTTAGACAAACTCTATACCTGATTTTATTATGAAGAACAGTAATTAATTAGATACTTATGAAATATGAGTGATTAAAGATTAAGTTTGGAACAAACCTTTATTAATTATAAATTTAAAAACTTGTTGAATCTTTCTCTAACTTTTTCTTCACCCATAATTTGCATTATAGTATAAAGGTCTGGAGTATTTGTTCTATGTGCTAAAGCAGTTCTTACAGCACCAGCAACATCAGAAATCATTCCTTTATAATTTTCTGGGTTTGCTTTATATTCTTTTCTATTAGCACAGTATCCAAGCTCAGCTCCTATTACTTTTAATTCTTCAAACCATTCTTCTTGGCTTCCAACATTAAATGTAAATTTTTTAGCATATTCTTCAATTATAGCCTTAGCATTTTCTAATGATAAAGTCTTTGGTAATTCTACTTGCTCTACAGTTTCCTTGTAGAATAATTCATCAAAGAAGTAGAATATCTTATCTTTAACTTCATCCCACTTTGCAAAGTCTTTTCTTGGTTTTGGACCTTCTTTATCTATATTAAATATTTCTCTTGCCATAGCTTCATTTGAAGTTACTAAGTTATACATTTCTTCATCATATTGTTTAGCCCATGCAGTATATTGTTCATATACTTTGTCTGCTGACATTCTAGCTATAACATCTTTAGAAACGTCATTTAATTTAACTAAATCAAATAATGCTCCACTCTTACTCATTTTATCTAAATGAACAACAAACTCATGGTAATCAGCACATGTATTTTCAGCTCTCCATTCTTCATAACTTGAATTAACTATGTTTAATAAGTATTCAATAACACATACTACTGGATATCCAACTTCATTGTAGTAAGAAACAGCTGCTTCAGCATCTTTTCTCTTAGAAAGTTTTCTCTTAGATCCACCTTCTTGTTTCATTATTGTTGGAATATGAGCATAGTTTGGTCTTTCAAATCCTAATACTTCAAATAATTGAACATGTATTGGAAGTGATGATAACCACTCTTCTCCTCTTATTACATCTGTAGTTCTCATTAAATAATCATCTATAGCATGTGCAAAGTGATATGTTGGAAGTCCATCACCTTTTATAAGAACAACATCTTGATTGTTTTCAGGGAATGATATATCACCTTTAATTAAATCATGAAATTCTACTCTATTTTCAATATTTCCTGGTGATTTTAATCTTAATATATAACTTTCACCATTGTTTATTCTTTCAATAGCTTCTTCTTCAGTTATATTTCTGTATTTAGCATATTCTCCATAGTATCCTGGAGTTATTTTATTAGCTATTTGTTCTTCTCTTAAAGCAGCTAATTCTTCTGGAGTACAAAAATCTGGATATGCTAAACCTTTTAATAATAAATCTTTAGCAAAAGTTCTATATATTTCAGCTCTTTCACTTTGTCTGTATGGACCATATTCACCTTTTGAAGTTTCTTGGCCAGTCATTCCTTCACTGAAGTCCATTCCAAAATTGTGCATAGTTGTAATTGTATCTTCAATGGCACCTTCAACTTCTCTTTTTTGATCTGTATCTTCTATTCTTAAATAGAAAACACCTTCACTTTGACTTGCTAATCTTTCATTAATTAATGCAGCAAAAACTCCTCCTATATGTTGGAATCCTGTTGGTGATGGTGCATATCTAGTTACTCTAGCACCTTCTTTTAAGTTTCTCTTTGGGTATTTTGCTATATAATATTCTCTATCATGTTCAACATTAGGAAATATTATTTCAGCTAATTTTTCAAATGACATAATGTTATTCTCCTTATCTTTTTTTTGTTAAAATATAAAAAAGTCTTTCATCCCATTAAAATATAGGACGAAAGACTTACTTCCGCGTTACCACCTAAATTGGTTAATAAAAATTAACCCACTCAAATACTTATTTAATTTTATTGCTCCAAGGTTTCCTTCAATAATTTTAAATTTTAGGCTCACACCATTCCTAAATCGCTTTAAATTAAACTTCTATTTACTGCTCCTCTTCAGCGCAATTACTATTATCATTTTTTGCAAATTACAGATTAATTATACAGATTCAAATTATTATTGTAAAGTATTTCTCTTATGTATAAAACTCTTAATATATATTTTAATAATCAAAAATAAATTGAGCTTAAACTATCTCTGTTATTGATAATTTAAGCTCAATTTTTATAAACAAAACTCTATCTTATAGCAAAATATATTACAAATAATAGTGCTAATACATACATTACTGGATGAACTTTTTTAGTTTTTCCTTTAAATATCATCAAAATAACATATGTTAAAAATCCGCAAGCAATTCCTTCACCAATGCTATATGTTAATGGCATTAATAAAATAGTTAAGAATGATGGAATAGCTATTTCTGATCTTTCCCATTCTATTTCCTTAAGTGATGAACACATTAATGATCCAACTATAATAAGTGCTGGAGCTGTAACTGCTGAAGTTATTACTGTAAGTAATGGTGAGAAGAATAATGATACTAAGAATAATCCTCCAACTACTACACTGGAAAATCCTGTTTTTGCTCCAACAGAAGCTCCTGATAATGATTCAACATATGATGTTGTATTAGTTGTACCCAATATTGATCCTATACATGTAGCAATTGAGTCAGCTAACAATGCTTTTGAACCATTTTCTATAGAACCATCTTTTTTAAGAAGTCCAACCTTTGAACCGACAGCCACTAATGTTCCTGCTGTATCAAAGAAATCCATAAATAAGAAAGTAAATATTACTAGAATCATTTCTGGATTAAATATATTTCCTAAGTTCTTAATAGCAGCTCCAAAAGTAGGTGCCATTGATGGTGGCATTGATATTACTGATGTTGGTATATCAATAAGTCCTGTTATCATACCCACAATTGCTGTTAACCCCATACCTAAGAAGATTGCTATTTTAGAACCTCTAACCATAAATATTGAAATTGCAATAACACCAAATATAGAAAGTAAAACTGTAGGATCTGTTAAATCACCAAGACCTACAAAAGTTGCTGAATTAGCTACTACTATTCCTGCATTTTTTAATCCTATAAAAGCAATGAATAATCCTATTCCTGCACTTACTGCAAACTTTAAGTTAGTTGGTATAGCTTTAATAATCATTTCTCTTAAACCAGTTGCTGATATTATTAAAAATATAATTCCTGAAGCTAATACACCTGATAGTGCTATCTCCCACTTAATACCCATTCCTAAACATACACTATATGCAAAGAATGCATTTAAACCAACACCTGGTGCTAATCCCATTGGAAAATTCGCGAATATTCCCATTATTAGTGTTCCTAAAGCTGCTGCAAGTCCTGTAGCTACAAATACACTCCCTTGTGGCATACCAGCCTCTGCAAGTACACTAGGAATTAAGAATAACGCATAAGCCATTGTTAAAAATGTAGTTATACCACCTATGGTTTCACTTTTAAAATTTGTTTCTTTTTCTTTGAATTTGAAATAGTTTGATAAGAATTCCATCGTTTGTTCCTCCATGCATTTTCTTTACAACCGAATATCGCATGATATGAGGAAAAAGATATGTATTATATTAATAGAATTTATACTGTATGTACTTATATATAAATATTAAATCCATATCGTAGTCAAATCATTTATGGTGATTTGGTAGAGACTCCCGGACCATATTTCCGGCATTATACGAACATTCGATTGTAATTTACTATAAAACATATGATAATATATTTTTTACAGCTTGTCTACTTGTAATTTTATACTTTTATTACTTTATGTGAAAAAAGCATTAGATGTTAAATATATTTTAAAATTCTAATGACTTTTTACATGATAATTTCTTATATTATTTATTATAATTAGTATTCTTTATACTTCTTATGTTTTTCTTTTTCTATCTTTTTTTCTTTAATCCTACTTACTATAGCCCATATTATCATTGCTATTGATCCTATAGCTGTAAGTATCCAAAACCCAACGTATAATATAATCATCAATGTTATATTCAAAATAAATTACTCCTTTTTATTCCACTACTACTGCTGTACCATAAGCTACCATTTCTGCTGCTCCTGCTGCTATAGCAGAAGACATTAACTTCATTCCTATAATTGCATTAGCTCCCATAGCTTCTGCCTCATCAACCATTCTTCCAATAGCTATTTGTCTTGCTTCTGTAAGCATATCATTATATCCTGACATTTCCCCACCTACAAGATTTTTAAAAGAAGCAGTTATATCACGTCCAATGTTTTTACATCTTACAGTACTTCCTTTTACTAATCCTTTAACTTCTTTAATTTCTTTTCCTGGAACATTTTCTATTGTTAATATTATCATAATCATTACCCCTTTATACATTGTTTAAATAACTCTTTAAGAGTTATTTAATAATATTTAATATGATAATATACTATATCTTAAAAATTGTCAATAATCTTTTTCCAGTTTTTATTTAAAATAAAAAAGGGACTGTCGCACTATGAACAGACTGAACAGACCCTTCTCACTTTAATTTTTCATTTTTAATTATTAATTATTAATCTAATTTCTTACTGTCTATCCAAGACATCATTTCTCTAAGCTCTTTACCTACCTTTTCTATTGGATGCTCTGCTTCCATTCTTCTCATAGCATTAAATGTAGGTCTACCAACTTGATTTTCAAGAAGCCATTTCTTAGCAAATGTTCCATTTTGAATTTCAGTTAAAACTTGTTTCATTTCCTTCTTAGTTTCATCAGTAATTATTCTGCTTCCAGTTACATAATCACCATATTCAGCTGTATCAGAAATTGAATATCTCATGGCAGCCATACCACCTTGATACATTAAATCTACAATAAGCTTCATTTCATGCATACATTCAAAATAAGCATTTTCTGGTGCATATCCTGCTTCAACTAAAGTTTCAAAACCAGCCTTAATTAAAGCTGTGATTCCTCCACAAAGAACTGCTTGTTCACCAAATAAATCTGTTTCTGTTTCATCTTTAAATGTAGTTTCAAGAACACCAGCTCTTGCTCCACCTATACCATTTGCATAGGCTAATGCTAAATCTTTAGCTTTACCAGAATAATCTTGCTCTACAGCTATTAAACATGGAACACCAGATCCTTCGGTATAAGTTCTTCTTACCATATGTCCTGGTCCTTTTGGAGCTATCATAAATACATCAACGTTTGAAGGTGGTACTATTTGCTTAAAGTGAATATTAAATCCATGAGCAAATACTAAAGCATTTCCATCTTCCAAGTATGGTTCAATTTCTTCTCTATATAATTTTGCTTGCTTTTCATCTGGTACTAATATAATTATAATATCAGCATTTTTAGCTGCCTCTGAAGTTGTAGTAACTTCTAATCCTGCTTCTTTTGCCTTATTCCATGATTTGCTCCCTTCATATAATCCTACAATTACATCTACTCCACTTTCATGTAAATTTAATGCATGGGCATGTCCTTGGCTACCAAAACCAATTACTGCTATTTTCTTTCCTTGCAATAATCCTAAATTTGTATCCTTCTCATAAAACATCTTTGCCATTTTTATACCCTCCAATTTATAATTTAATATCTTCTTTACTGATAATTTCATTTATTGGTGCCCCTGGTGCAACCATTGGGAACACCATATCATCACTATTAATTTTGTAATCTATAATTACAGGTCCATCAGTGGCTAATGCTTTTTCTAATATCTCCTGTAACTCTTCTGGTTTTTCTACCCTAAAACCAGTTCCTCCAAAAGCTTCTGCCAATTTTACAAAATCAGTTGCTCTATTTAATGTTGTTTCAGCATATCTGCCTTCATAAAACAAGCTTTGCCATTGTCTGACCATTCCTAAAGCATTATTATTCATCACTATTACTTTTACAGGAAGTTTAAAATTAACTGCTGTGGCAAATTCATTGCAATCCATACCAAAGCTACCATCTCCAGCAATATTGAATACTACAGCCTTAGGATTTCCCATTTGTGCACCAATGGACGCACCCATTCCAAATCCCATAGTTCCAAGTCCACATGAACTTATAAATGTCCTTGGCTTATAAAATTTATAATTTTGAGCTGTCCACATTTGATGTTGTCCAACTTCTGTGGTAATAATAAAATTACCATTATTCATTTTATTTAATAAAGTAAATAAATATTCTGGTGTAAGTACTCCTTCTTTCACTACTTCCTTATTATTTAATGCTTTAAGTTCATTCATTTTATTTATCCATGCTATATTTTCTTTTTCATTTATCATAGGAAATAACTTTTTTAGAACTTCCTTTATATCACATACAATATATGAATCTACTTTAACGTTTTTATTTATCTCTGTAGGATCTATATCTATTTGGATTATTTTAGCATTCTTTATATGGTTTTTATGACTTATTACCCTATCACTAAATCTTGCTCCTAAAGCAATAATCAAATCACAACTGGTAGCCAAAAGATTTGAAGCTTTAGTACCATGCATTCCAATCATTCCTGTATATAATCTATGATCATTAGGAATAGAGCCTATTCCCATAAGACTGGTTGCAACTGGTGCGTTTATTTTTTCTGCCAAAGCTAAAACTTCTTTTTCTGCATTTGAACTTAATATTCCTCCTCCTGCATAAATAAAAGGATTCTCACTCTCATTGATTAATTGTGCAAACCTCTCTAGAGAGTTTATATTTATATGCTGTAAACTTTTTTTTCTATTTTTAGGCTCCATCGTTATATAATTATACTTTTCTGCTGTTATATCCTTAGGTATATCAATAAGTACTGGACCATGACGTCCTGATGAAGCAATATAAAAAGCCTCATTAATTATTTTTTGTAGATCCTTTATATCTTTAACTATATAATTATGCTTAGTTATAGGCATTGTAATACCTGTAATATCCACTTCTTGAAAACTATCTTTACCAAGTAAAGGCCTCGTAACATTACCTGTAATTGCAACCATTGGTGTTGAATCCATATAAGCTGTAGCAATTCCTGTAACCAAATTTGTTGCTCCAGGCCCTGATGTTGCTATACATACACCAACCTTACCTGTTGATCTAGCATATCCATCAGCTGCATGAGCTGCACCTTGTTCATGGCAAGTTAAAATATGCCTTATTTTATCGTTTTTCTTAAATAATGCGTCATATATATTTAAAACTGCCCCACCTGGATAACCGAATACAGTATCAACGCCATTATCTATCAGCGAATTCACCAAAATTTCAGCACCAGTCAATAACACATAAATCGCCCCCCCTTTAGTTAATGATGAATGATGAATTACGAATTATGAATTAATGATGAAACTCGAAGAGTTTCTGAAAATATATTTCTAAACTCCTTTAAAGGAGTTTATTCCTCAATTCATCATTCATCACTTGTCATTCATCATTATTTATAAACTGCTCCTGTATTTGCTGAACTTACTAGCTTAGCATATCTTGCAAGATATCCCTCCTTAATTTTAGGTTCAACTTTTACAATATTCTTCCTTCTTTCTTCTAGTACATCTTTATTAACTAATAATTCTAACTTACCACTATTTATATCTATTGAAATTATATCACCAGTTTCTACTAGAGCAATTACTCCACCTTCTGCTGCTTCTGGAGATACATGTCCTATTGATGCTCCCCTTGTGGCTCCACTAAATCTTCCATCTGTAATAAGTGCAACCGATTTATCAAGTCCCATTCCTGATATAGCAGATGTTGGTGAAAGCATTTCTCTCATACCAGGTCCACCTTTTGGTCCTTCATATCTTATTACAATAACATCTCCTGCCACTATCTTATTATTAAATATAGCTTCTACAGCTTCCTCTTCTGAATCAAATACTTTAGCTGGCCCTTGATGAACTAACATTTCAGGAAGTACTGCTGATCTCTTTACTACAGCTCCATCCACTGCTAAATTTCCTCTTAATACAGCTATGCCACCTGTTTTGCTATATGGTCTTTCCACATGCTTTATTACATCATAATTCAATACTTTTTTATCTTTAACATTTTCACCTATGGTCTTTCCTGTAGCTGTAATACACACTAAATCTATTAAATCTTTTTTACTTAATTCATTAATAACTGCAGATATTCCACCAGCTTCATATAAATCTTGAATATGAATGTTTGATGCTGGTGCTAACTTACAAATATTAGGAACTTTTGATGACATTTTATTAATAATATCTAAATTCATTTGTAGTTTTGCTTCATTTGCTATAGCTGTTAAATGTAATACACTATTGGTTGAACATCCTAAAGCCATATCTACAGCAAGTGCATTTTTAATTGATTTTTCATTTACTATATCTCTTGGTTTTATATTATTTTTTAATAAATTCATAACTGCCATTCCAGCATGCTTCGCAAGTATTATTCTTTCTGAATATACAGCTGGAATAGTTCCATTGCCTGGAAGCCCTAACCCTAAAGCTTCTGTAAGACAATTCATTGAATTAGCTGTAAACATTCCTGAACATGAACCACATGTTGGACATGACTTACATTCCAATTCTTTTAATTCTTCTTTAGTCATTTTTCCACTTTCTACAGAACCTACTGCTTCAAATAGTGTTGATAATGATACTGCCTCACCTTTATATTTACCTGCTAACATTGGCCCTCCACTAACAAATACTGAAGGTATATTAAGCCTTAATGCAGCCATTATCATTCCTGGTACAATCTTATCGCAATTAGGAATAAATACTAACGCATCAAAACCATGAGCTTTTACCATACACTCAACACTATCTGCTATTAACTCTCTTGTAGCCAATGAATACTTCATACCTTCGTGACCCATAGCTATTCCATCACATACTCCTATGGTTGGAAATACTAATGGAGTTCCTCCACTGATAAGTACACCTTTTTTAGTTGCTTCAACAATCTTGTCTAAATTAATATGTCCAGGTATTATATCATTTTGTGATGTTACTATTCCTATAAGTGGTCTTTCTAGTTCCCGATCACTTAATCCTATTGCTTTAAAAAGAGCCCTATGAGGTGCTCTTGCTATCCCCTTCTTAACCATATCACTTCTCACTTATATTCACCTCTATATCTTGCTTAATCTTTCAATAACTAGCTGTCCCATTTTTCTTGTACCAACGAGTCTTGTACCTTCACTATAAATATCCTTAGTTCTATAACCATCTTCCAATACTTTAACTACAGAGTTTTCAATGGCTTGGGCTTCTTCTTCTAAATCTAAGCTATATCTAAATATCATAGCTACCGATAATATTGTTGCTAAAGGATTAGCTATATCCATACCTGCAATATCTGGTGCTGAACCATGAATAGGTTCATACATTCCAAGCTTTCCCTTACCTAAAGATGCTGATGGCAACATTCCTATAGACCCTGTTATCATTGAAGCTTCATCTGATAAAATATCTCCAAACATATTTGAAGTAACTATCACATCAAATTGTGCCGGATTCCTCACAAGCTGCATTGATGCATTATCTATATACATATGATTTAGTTCTACTTTCTTATATTCCTTAGAAACTTCAATTACTGTTTCTCTCCATAGCCTTGAACTTTCTAAAACATTAGCCTTATCAACACTGGTTACCTTCTTATTTCTCTTCATGGCAGTTTCAAAAGCAATCTTAGCAATTCTTCTTACTTCTTCTTTATTATATTTTTCTGTGTCAAAAGCAGATTCTACACCATCTTCAAGAAATCTTCCATGGTTACCAAAATAAATTCCTCCTGTCAGTTCTCTTACTACAGCTATATCTATTCCATCATTAATTAGTTCTTCTTTTAATGGTGATGCTATTTTTAAAGGATTATACAAAAGAGCTGGTCTTAAGTTACAGTAAAGGTTTAATCCTTCCCTTAAACCAAGTAAAGCTTGTTCTGGTCTTACTTTAGCAGTAGTATTATCCCATTTATACCCTCCTACAGCCCCAAGTAATACCGCATCACTACTTTGACAAATCTTTAATGTTTCATGTGGCAAAGGGACTCCCACTTCATCAATGGCACATCCCCCTGCTAAAGCGTATTTTATTTCAAATTTATGATTAAATTCTTCTCCAATTTTATCTAATATAAGTATAGCTTCTCTAACAACTTCTGGTCCTATACCATCTCCTGGTATTGCTACTATTCTATAATTCATAAAAAAAGCCCCCTTTTTTAAATGAAAAATAAATAATTAAAATGAAAAATTTTATTATTCATTATTCTAATTTTTCATTTTAAATTTTTAATGTAATTAATAAGTCCATTGCTATTGATAATGTTTTGCATGAATTCTGGAAAAGGTTCTCCTTTGTAGTTTTCATTTTTAGTAATATTTTTGATTACTCCACTGCTAAAATCTATTTCTAATTCATCTCCATCTTCTATTGCTTTTGCCGCTTCATCACACTCAATAATAGGCAATCCTATATTTATTGAATTTCTAAAAAATATCCTAGCAAAAGTAGATGCTATTACACAGCTTATTCCACTTGACTTTATAGCTAGCGGTGCATGTTCTCTAGATGAACCACAACCAAAATTCTTTTTTGCTACAATTATATCCCCATTATTAACTTTCTTTGTAAAATCTTTATCTATATCTTCCATACAGTGGCTTGCCAGTTCACTATGATCTGCTGTATTTAAATATCTTGCTGGTATTATTACATCTGTATCTACATTATCACCATATTTAAAGGCTCTGCCTCTTGCTTTCATTTAATAACCCCCATTTTACAACAATTCTGGATTTGCTATCTTACCTCTAATTGCTGAAGCTGCTGCAACTGCTGGACTTGCTAAGTATACCTCAGATTCCACATGCCCCATTCTTCCAACGAAATTTCTATTAGTTGTTGATACTGCTCTTTCTTCCTTTGCCAATATACCCATATACCCCCCTAGACATGGGCCACAAGTTGGCGTAGAAACTACAGCACCTGCTTCTATAAAATCCTTTATGAATCCTTCTTTCATAGCTTCAAGATATATATTTTGTGTTCCTGGGATAATGATGCATCTTATACCCTTATGAACCTTTTTACCTCTTAATATCTTTGCTGCTATCCTTAAATCTGAAAGTCTTCCATTAGTACATGATCCAATAACAACTTGGTCTATCTTTACTTCCCCAACTTCATCAATAGTCCTTGTGTTATCTGGCAAATGTGGAAATGATACTGTTGGCCTTATCTTTGATAAATCAATTTCATAAACAGCTTCATATTCAGCATCTTCATCTGCATTAAACTCCATCCACTCTTTTTTAGAGTGTTCTTTCATATATTCTATGGTTTTTTCATCTACTGGAAATATTCCATTTTTTCCTCCAGCTTCTATAGCCATATTACATATAGTAAACCTATCATCCATTGAAAGATATTTTATCCCTTGGCCTTCAAATTCCATAGACTTATATAATGCACCATCTACTCCTATTTCCCCAATTATATGGAGTATTATATCTTTTCCACTTACCCATTTTCCTGGTTTACCATTTAGTATAAACTTAATAGCTGATGGAACTTTAAACCAACATTTCCCTGTAGCCATGCCTGCTGCCATATCTGTTGAACCTATTCCCGTTGAAAAAGCACCTAATGCCCCATATGTGCAAGTATGTGAATCAGCCCCTATAACTACATCACCTGCAACCACAAGTCCTTTCTCTGGCAATAAACAATGTTCTATGCCCATCTGCCCAACTTCGAAATAATTACTAATCTTTTTATTCTTTACAAATTCCCTCACTAATTTACACTGCTCTGCTGCCTTTATGTCCTTATTAGGTGTAAAATGATCTGGCACAATAGAAATTTTATCCCTATGAAAGACATTATCTAAGCCTAATTTTTCAAACTCATTAATAGCTACAGGCGAAGTTATATCATTGCCTAAAATCATATCTAATTCTGCTTCAATAAGTTGTCCACTTCTAACGCTTTCTAACCCTGCATGCTTAGCTAAAATTTTCTGTGTCATGGTCATTGCCATATTATTGCCCCCTTTTTCACTTATTATTTATCTCAGCTCTTTTTTCAGCATCAGCACTTACCTTGATTAACACTAACTCTCTATAAACTGAATTATTATATTACTTTATAACTTACACCGCCGTAACTTTTTTATATTATTTTACTGTATTGTAAAAATTTTACTCTTTATTCTATAGCAGAGTCAATAATATTAGCTTTTTTTTTCATTTTATTAATATCTAGCAAAAAGATTTTATTATTATTAATAGTTTGTTAAAAAATAAAGACTATTCTTAACTCTTTATCATCGCAACATCTCCAATTTTATTTTATTAATAATCGTTTTCATATTTTATTATTATTTTAAAAATACTCTTTTCTACAATTTTTCATACTTTACAATAAAAATATTATCATGTAAATTTATATGTAAAAAAAAGCGAAAGTAGAATTTTCTACTTTCACTTTCTAATATTTTTATATTTTACTTAATATTAAATTAGCTATACTATGAGCCATTTCGTTAATTTCTTCTTGATTTTCGCCTTCAAGCATAACTCTAACTAATGGTTCTGTTCCAGAAGGTCTTATAAGCACCCTTCCTACTCCATTTAATCTATCTTCAACTACTTTTATAGCTTCTACTACTTCTTCATCTTCTAAATATATATTTTTCATATGATTAGGTACTTTTGCATTTACTAATACTTGTGGTAGCTCCTTCATTATGCTTGCAAGCTCACTTAAAGTCTTATTCTTTTCTTTAACAACTTCTGCTACTTTTAATGCTGTAACTAATCCATCACCAGTAGTATTATGGTTTAAGAATATAATATGACCTGATTGTTCTCCTCCAAGAACATATCCATCCTTTAACATTTCTTCAAGAACATATCTATCTCCAACTTTAGTTTTAAATGTTCTTATTTCCTCTGCTTTACAAGCAATGTCTAATCCTAAATTACTCATTACTGTAACAACTAAAGTATCATCTTTTAATTGTCCTTTTTCTTTTAAAGCCTTCGCACAAATAGTTAATATAAAATCTCCATTAACAAGGTTTCCATTTTCATCCACTGCTAAGCATCTATCTGCATCTCCATCAAAAGCAAATCCTATATCACATCTTTCTTTAACTACATATTCCATTAAAGCTTCCGGATGAGTAGATCCACATTTTTCATTGATGTTTGTTCCATCTGGAGTATTATTGATTACATGCACTTCTGCTCCTAAACTTTTAAAAGCGTTTACTGCAACTTCATAAGCTGCTCCATTAGCACAATCTAAAGCAACTTTTAATCCTGCAAGTTCAGTTGCTATAGTTGATTTAGCATGTTCCATATATTTATTTATGCCTTCTGCTTCAAAGTGGCATTTTCCTAAATCTTTTCCTATTGGACTAGGTACCCCTACAAATCCATCTTCTATTGTTTTTTGTATCTTATCTTCTAATTCATCCGATAACTTATACCCTCTATTATCAAAGAACTTTATACCATTATATTCAACAGGATTATGAGAAGCTGAAATCATTACTCCTGCATCTGCATTGTACTCTCTAGTTAAATATGCAACTGCTGGTGTTGGAACTACACCTATCATCACTGCTTCTGCTCCAACTGAAAGAATCCCAGCTACTAATGCTGCTTCTAGCATATCTCCTGATACTCTTGTATCTTTTGCTACTAATATTTTTGGTTTATGAGTTCCTTCTGTTAATACAAAAGCTCCTGCTCTACCTAAATTATATGCTAATTCTGATGTTAGCTCAGTATTAGCTATACCTCTAACACCATCTGTACCAAATATTCTACTCATACAAATACCTCTACTTATCTTATCTATTTAATATAATTAACAAATATCGATTTTTACTACAATAATTATTGTAGCTATTATAGTATATATCCTATGCAATTTTTTTACAAGAATCTAACTACTTACTTTTTGGATAAAGCCTATCTAGCACTAGATTATAGCCTTCCTCTCCATAATTTAAACACTTATTAACTCTACTTATTGTTGCTGTACTAGCACCTGTAACTTCTGCTATTTCTGTATATACTTTCTTTTCCTTTAACATCTTTGCAACCTGCATTCTTTGCGCTAATGATTTTAATTCATTAATTGTTGCTATATCTTCAAAAAATTTATAACACTCATCTTCATTTTCTAATTTTAAGATAGCTTTAAATAATATATCTAATTCTTCTTTAAAATCTGTATTTTTAATGCTCATTATTCTCACTCCTAAATCAGCTTTTTTCAATATAATTTTATCACTTTAGCTTAATAAAGTTAAGTAATAAGCGCATTATTCTTCCTGGTTTTCATCAATATCCTCTGAAAAATCTTCATAACAGCTTAAAGTTGGTAATATCCACACTTCTCCAATGCCTTCATAAACATGTAGATATTCTTTTTCACTTATATCTGAATCGTTAAGATAATTATTAATTGATTCAATAGATACATCTATAGAACCACTTCTTAATACAGCAAAATCTCCATCTACTGTAAGCTTATCATTAAATAATTTGCATCTGACTATCTCACTTTCAGGAACATTCATAAGTAAAATAACAATTCCACTTCCACTAAGTTTTATTTGTAATTTATCCTTATCTAATAATTTTTCACCATCTTCAATATTGATTTTAATTGAATCTTCACATATATAAAATATATCCTCATCAACTATTATTTCTTCATCATATAATTCAATTAAAGAAAAATACTTAAATGATGGCTTAAAATACACTTCTCCTGTACCGCTTAAAGATATCTTTCCTGTCTTTTCTCCTATACCCAATAACCTTCTAGTTATGCTTGATGACTTAATCTTTTTATCCTTTATTCCAATATCACCTTTCATATAGCTTAATATTTCATTTTGTACCTTTATGGTGCTATTTTTTAAAATAACTTTAACTTGCCTCAACGCATCATTACAATCATATATATCCTTTGCCTGCTTAAAGCTTTTATAATTAGAATATCCCCCTATATCATTATATTGTAAAACTTGAAATAATGAATTCCCTATGCTTTGAAAAATAACTTCTGCCTTGCTTTTAGAAGTAATAGTTGTCTTCATATAACCACCCCTTCCTTAAGTATAGACACATTCCATCATTTTAATCTTTTCTCAAATAAAAAGAGCTTGAAAATCTAATTTTCAAGCATTATAAATTTATTTGTATTCTTTTGCTTCCTCTTCCCCACTTAATACTCTAATTCCACCTTGTGCTAACGCTAAAAGCTCATCCTCTCCTGGATATACTTTTACTGGTGCAATCCAACCTATGGCTTTTTTCAAATCATCTACTACAAATGGTGAGTATGCTATTCCACCAGTTAAAATTATTGCATCAACTTGGCCTTTTAGAACAGTAGACATAGCTCCTATCTCCTTTGCCACTTGATAAATAAATGCATCATATACTAATTTACATTTTTCATCTCCATTATTTTTCTTATCAATAACAGACTTTAAATCATTAGTTCCTAAATAAGCAACTACTCCACCTTTTCCTACTATCTTCTTATATACTTCATCCTTAGTATATTCACCACTAAAGCACATTTTAATTAGCTCTCCTGCTGGTACTCCTCCAGCTCTTTCAGGTGAAAATGGACCATCTCCATCTAAAGTGTTATTAACATCTATGACTCTACCATTTTTATGAGCACCTACAGAAACTCCACCACCCATATGAGTAACTACAAGGTTAAAGTCTTCATATCTTTTACCACTTTCTTTAGCAAACCTCTTAGCAACAGCTTTTTGATTTAAAGCATGGAATATGCTTATTCTTCTTAATTCTGGCACTCCAGATAATCTTGCTACATCGCTTAGTTCATCAACTACAACTGGATCAACTATAAAAGCTCTTACATCTGCTTGTTCTGCAATTTCTTGTGCTAATATTCCTCCTAAATTTGAAGCATGAGGTCCTTGCACCCCAATCTTTAAATCCTCAAGTAAAGCCTTGTTTACTTCATAAGTCCCACTTGGAATTGGTTTTAAAAGTCCACCTCGCCCTATTACTGCATCTAAAGTGTTTATATCAAAATTATTTTCTCTTAAAACATTAAGGATTACTTCCTTCCTAAAATCCTTTTGAGAGTAAATAGTTTCAAATTGACCTATTTCTTCTGCACTATGCCTTAAAGTCTTCTCAAAAATTTGCTTTTCATCTTCATAAACACCAATTTTAGTTGATGTTGAACCTGGATTTATTATTAATAATTTAAATGCCATTTTTAATCCTCCCAAAAATTCTTGTTAGTGTAAAGTTTTTTACACTATTTTTATTTTAAAATCTTTATATATCAAGGTTTCGAAAGTTTTTTGCATAAAA